>SXGT01163562.1_pt1 | contig 79043 bp, 70 predicted proteins | sample 3176221 | NCBI WGS metagenome assembly SXGT01 (sample SAMN11356862, study PRJNA531348) | freshwater metagenome | isolation source: freshwater sample F1-120 | place: China: Fuxian Lake, Yuxi | collected 2017-12-25 | reverse complement strand
TCCCGTCCGCTCCGCCAAAATAAAAATAGCGAGTCTTAGGACTCGCTATTTTTATTTGTAAGGTCGCTTTTTCTGGTATTAACTGGCCTCATGACGACGAACCAAATGCAGGCTTATATAGTCCCATTGCCGTTTGCAAGAGATAAGCTGAAGCGCCATGCAGTGAGCTCTTGTGGTATATTGTCATATTGATAATTAGATGCAGTTTAGTTGGCTAAGTCAGCTTAAATTTAAACGTTAAACGCAAGCTTAAGGTGGATATTTTTTATGTTAGATAGAATTCGTACGGTTGCCCAGGGTTGGGTTGGTAAAGCCTTACTGGCTTTAATTACTATTCCGTTTGCCTTGTTTGGCATTGACTCTTATTTAAGCAGCGCCGGTAGCAATGTCGCTGTTGCTAAAGTGGCAGGCAACAACATTTCCATACAAGAGTACGATAATGCATTAAAAAATACGCGTAATCGCTTGCAGTCAGATGGCAAGTTTGACCAGGCGCAACTAGACAGTCCTGAAGTTAAATCATTGGTGCTAAACCAGCTTATCAATAAGCAATTGATAAACGATGAAATACGCCGTGCCAACTTTGCCATCAGCGATGTGCAATTAGCCACTTACATTACGGGCATGCCTGAATTTCAAAGAGACGGCAATTTCTCACAAGAATTGTACGACCAAACCTTAACGCAAAATCAGTTAACGCCTACTCGCTTTGAGGCGGGCATGCGTGCTGACATGTTGACGCAGCAAGCCTTGGATGGCATTGGTAAATTGGCATTTTCAACCGAGTCGCGTTTGCAGCATGCGATTCAGTTGAGCAATCAACAGCGCGTGGTAAGTGTGGCAGAAATTAAAACCAAGGATTTTGTTGATCAAGTTAAGGTGACCCCCGATCAAGTTAAAGCCTATTACGAACTGCACAAAAACAAATTATTGGTGCCTGAACAAGTGCGAGTGGAATTTTTATCCATGTCGGCTGTTGATTTTATGCGTCAAGTTAATGTCGATGATGCAGAGGTGAAAAAGTTTTACGATGAAAATGCAGGTAAATTTTCTGGCAATGAGCAAAGACGCGCGAGCCACATATTAATTGGTTTTGGTGTAAGCGCGACAGAGGCACAAAAAACACAAGCTAAGGCCAAAGCTCAAGAGATCTTGGCTGCCATTAAAAAAGACCCAAAATCATTTGAATCGTTAGCCATTAAGCACTCTCAAGACCCAGGCTCTGCTGTTAAAGGTGGGGATTTAGGTAGTTTTGCTCGTGGTGCAATGGTTAAGCCTTTCGAGGATGCCGCTTTTAGCATGAAGCTTAATCAAGTCAGTGGCTTGGTGGAATCCGAGTTTGGTTACCACATTATAAAAGTGACTGAAATTACCGGCGCTAGCAGTGATTTCAACAGTTTGAAGCCGCAAATTAAAGGCGATTTGATGTACCAAAAAGCCCAGGCTGAATTTGTTAAGCAAGCCGAAGTGTTCAGTAATTTAGTCTATGAGCAATCCGGTAGTTTGCAACCTGCGGCTAAGGCGTTTGGGGGGCAGGTGCAGCAGTCAAATTGGTTGAATCGTGAAACTGGCGCTAAGTTTTTTAAGAATAACCAAAAAATCATGGCTTTGATTTTTTCTGACGAGGTGCTTAAAGATCACCGTAATACAGAAGCGGTCGAAGTGTCGCCAAATAATTTAGTAGCGGCGCGTTTAATAGAATATAAACCGGCGGCACCAAGAAGCTTTGATGAGGTGAAAGCGGGTATTGAGTCCTTGCTTAAATTGGAAGCGGCAGCCAAGCTAGCTAAAGCTAAAGGTGAGGCAGCTTTGAAAGATTTAAAAGCCGGTAAAACCGTGACTGGGCTAGAGTGGATACCGGAAGTGACGGTGGATAGAAAAAATGCACAAGGATTAACGGATTTAGCCATGAATCTAGCGTTTAAAACTAACGCGGCTAAACTACCGGCTTATTCTGGCGTGGCAGACAGCAAGCAAGGCTTTCTATTGCTTAAGGTGCTTAAAGTGGATGCCGGTTTAGCTGGCGATGCGGATGCTGAGCAGTTGGCGAAAAATGAGCTTAGAGAAGCCTTAAGCAGCGAGTATTTGGCCGCTTATAAACAAGCTTTGCGCTTAAAAGCTAAGGTCACGGTTAATGAAAGCTTATTGCTTTCCAAGCAATAGTAAATTTATCTAATATGCAGTTAACAAAAAAGGCACCTAGGTGCCTTTTTTATTTGCTAAGCCATTCTTTTTAATCAATAGAGCCTGCAGCAGTGATGTTCATGCCGCCATCAACGTAAGTGATTTCACCGGTGATGCCGGATGCCAAGTCACTGCAAAGGAAGGCGGACGCATTGCCTACTTCTTCTATGGTGACATTGCGGCGCAAGGCGGCGTGTTTTTCATTAAAGCCTATCATCTTGTCAAAATCGGCAATACCGGATGCGGCTAATGTTTTAATCGGACCGGCTGATACGGCATTAACGCGGATGCCTTTAGGACCCAAGCTTTGTGCCATGTAGCGTACGTTGGCTTCTAGGCTGGCCTTGGCTAAACCCATGACGTTGTAGTTGGGCATAGTGCGCTCTGCGCCAAGGTAACTAATGGTTAATAAACTGCCATTTCTGCCTGCCATCATTGGGTAGGCGGCTTTAGCCATAGCGGCAAAGCTGTATGAGCTGATGTCATGAGCAATGCGGAAATTTTCCCTAGTGACCTTATCTAGGTAATCCCCATCTAATGCGTCTTTAGGCACGAAGGCCACCGAATGCACGATGCAGTCTATGCCATCCCAATGTTTGGCTATGGCTGGAAATAAGGCGTCAATCTGGCTGTCTTCAGCCACGTCGCAATGAAAAAGCAAAGTGGAGCCAAAATCCGCTGCCAATTTAGCCACTCGGTCCTGGTGTTTTTCCATTTGGTAGGTAAAGGCAAGCTCTGCGCCTTCGCGTTTCATTGCTTCAGCGATACCATAAGCAATTGAACGATTGCTCAATAATCCGGCAATTAATATTTTTTTACCTGCTAAAAATCCCATAACGTTTTCCCTATTTTATGTCTGCAAATGTGGCTTGCTAATGTTGATTGCTTCTTGGATTATACGCATCGCGTAAACCATCCCCAAGCAAATTATAGCCTAACACGGTCAGCAATATGGCGAGGCCAGGGAACAAGGACAGCCACCAGGCAAACTGGATGTACTCCTTGCCATCGGTCAAGATGTTGCCCCAGGATGCTTGCGGTGCTTGCACGCCCAAGCCTAAGAAGCTTAGGCCGGATTCCACTAACACCGCACTGGCTATGCCCAGTATTGAGCTAACGATGATGGGCGTTAGGCTGTTAGGCAATAAATGCCCAAAAATCAACCTAAAGTCTTTTGCCCCTAAGGCTTGTGCAGCTAAAACAAACTCTCTGTTACGCAGGCTTAAAAACTCCGCCCTGACTAATCGTGTCACCCCCATCCAAGAGGTTAAGCCTATGACTATCATGATGTTCCAGATGGAGGGGCTCAGGAATGCAATCACGGCTAGGATTAAGAAAAAGGTAGGAATAGAAAGCATCACGTCCACCGTACGCATGATTAAAGTGTCCACCCAGCCTCGGTAAAAACCGGCTATGGCACCGAGGACAATGCCGATTAGCGTGGCAATGCCGACGGCAACAAAACCCACCATGAGGGAAATGCGTGCGCCGTATAGCATGCGGGAGAAGACGTCACGCCCCAGTCCGTCGGTGCCCATAAGGTGTAATTGGGAAGGGGCCAGCAATATGGCTTTGACATTAATGGCATTGGGATCGTATGGGGCAATAAGCGGGGCTATTGCAGCTAACAGCAGTATGCTGGTAATGATGATAAAGCCGATCAAGGTCAGGGGATTTTGCCACACCAGTTTCATTACATCACCCCCCGTCTGACGCGAGGGTCTGCCCATGCGTAAGAGATGTCTGCTAGCAAGTTGCCTAGCATGGTCAATATGGCGCCTATGGTTAAAATGCCCATGATGACCGGAAAATCCCGCATTAAAACAGCATCGTAAAAAAGCTTGCCCATGCCTGGTATCGCAAAAATGCTTTCCGCTATGACCGATCCGCCTATCAAGCCGGGGATGCTTAAGCCAAAAATGGTGATGAGCGGCAGTAGCGCGTTGCGTAAGGCGTGGCCATAAATAATCTTATTTTCATTTAAGCCTTTGGCGCGAGCGGTGGTGATGTAATCTTGGTGCAATACATCGAGCATGCCGTTTCTAACAAACAGTGATATGCCGGCTAAACCGGTGATGGCAGATATAAATACTGGCAACACTAGGTGCTGCAAGGTGTCCCAGATTTGTGCTGGCCACGTGAGGTTTTCATGGCCCATGCTCTCCAAGCCGGAAATAGGCAGCCAGCTATGCTGCACGCCCGTCCAGTACATGAGCATCAATGCCAGCCAAAAGCCCGGTATGGCAAACCCCAGAAAAACAAATAGGGTGATGCCACGGTCAGGCCATTGATTCTGCTTCAATGCTGAGATGACGCCCAGCGGTAAGGCGATGCCTATGATGAGGAGCAAACTCAGTACATTGATTAATAAAGTGATGGGCAAGGCTTCTTGTATCATGCCGAGTGTGACGTTGCCGTCTTTATCGGTAGTTTGCCAAAAAACTGGCCTTTGGTGGGAGGCAAAGGACGTACCAAAGTCTAACTTGGCTAGGCGTTTAACCCATAAGCCGTACTGCACGATGACTGGCTTGTCTAAATTGTACAAGGCGCGTAATTTCTGTCTGGATTCTTCGCTGGCTTTAGGATTAAAACTGGCCTCACTGGTGGTGATGTCACCGGGTGCGAGGTGCATGATGAAGAATGAAATCAGACTGATGCCTACTAACAGCGGTACCATCCATAAAATGCGTTTTAATAAGTAGCTAGCCATGGTTGCCTTTTATTGATCATTTATTTCGTTGCGGTAATAGGCTTTAGGAATAAACCACTCGTATGTGTTATGACCTATACCGGCCGCTGGGGCAGGGCTGCTAATGCCCTTGACGCGTTTATGGATGGCCGATAAGCCGTAGCCAGCTGACAAGTAAACAACCGGGCTGTCTTCAAGTAGGATTTTTGAAAAAGCGTGGTAAATTTTCATGCGCTTGTCTGGATTTAATTCTATACGGCCTGCTTCCAGTAGCTTGTCTGCTTGCGGGTTGCTGTAACTAATAAAGTTGAATTGGCCTGGCGCTTGTTGACTTGAGTGCCAAATCCCATACTGATCGGGGTCTAAAGACAAGCTCCAGCCCAATACCACGGCGTCGAATTGCTTGGGTTTGATGAAGCGACCTAAAAAGCTAGCCCACTCCAGTACGCGTATATTAACCTCTATGCCTACCTCTTTAAGTCGGCGTTGAATTAAAACTGCCGTCATTTCACGTTCTTTGTTTTGATTGGTCAGTATTTCAAAGCTAAACGGCTTCCCGTCTTTTTCCAATATGCCATCGCCGTTTGTGTCGGAAAAGCCAGCTTCACGAAGTAATGCGCGGGCTTTGTTTGGGTCGTAGGGGTAGGGCTGCAGGCTCGGGTTGCTCCAGCGTGTGCCAGGTTTATAGGGTGATGCCACCGGTTCACCTAGTCCTAGCAATACCCCATCGATAATTTCTTGTTTATCGATGGCGTAGTTGATCGCTTGGCGCACGCGTACATCATCAAACGGTTTGCGTTTTAAATTAAACCCCATGTAGGAGTAGCTGTTACCCAATTCTTTGTACAAGCCTATGTTTTTGCTGAGATCGGGTCTGGATGGGAATATCCTGGCGTATTGGATAGGGTTTAAGGCCATGGAGTCTATGTTGTCTGCGCTCAGTTCTAAAAATTGAGCTGCTTTGTCTGGAATAATGCGAGAAAGCAAGTGCTCTATATTTGCTTGACCTTGGCTGGCGTAAGGGTTGCGGCTTAATTTTAGGTATTGGCCATTTTTCCAATCCGACAGCTTGTAATAGTGACTGCCTACCGGATGGCGAGCAAAAGCCGTGTTGTTAATGTCTTGGTCTTGCAATAAGTGTTTAGGCAGGATGTGCAAGCCTGCCCAAGTGTCTAAAGCAGGCGCGTAGGGGACGGCGTAGGTCACTCTAAATGTTTGTGCATCAGGCGCTTCGGCTTTGCTAACTAATTTAAAATCCGAGCCATAAGGCGTGCGCGTGTTGTCATCCGTTACTTTTTGCCAAGTAAATAAAACGTCTGCACTGCTTAAGGGCCGCTGGTCCGCCCATTTAAGATTGGGCTTTAAATGAAAGGTAATGGTGCGTTGGTCGGCCGATACTTCCCATGACTGAGCGAGTTCACCGGTCAGCTCTAAATTTTTGTCGTATTTAAGCAGGCTGTTAAAGATGTTGCCGGCAATCGCCGACGCCGCTGATTCACCGGCTATCATGGCAATTAAACCGCTGGGTTCACCTGTCATGGCATCAATCATGGTGCCACCTAGGCTGGTCGGGTGAGGTGCGTCGTAGTTTGGCTTTAATTTTTTAGCAGCGTCTTCACCGTTGCTGCAAGCACTCATAGCGCAGATGCCGAACACTATTAGCCATAGTTGGATGTATCGCGTGATCTGTGTGGGCATTAACATGGCATCAATCAATTATTTTTTCGAGTTTGGGCTACGCTTTTTCTTAAGTTTTTTATGCTGAGATTTACTGGCCTTGGGTTTTTTTAACTTGCTTTTATTTGCTTTGCTTTTTTTACTTTTTGCTTTGTTTTTTTCAGGTAATTTTTTCTCACTCGCATTGCTTTCCTGCTTAGCTGATTCAGTTTGCGTGCTAATAGATGCCGTGTTGCTGATGCTCAAGCTTTGACCAATTTTAATGTCCTGATTAGCCAGGCCATTCGCGTTCACGATATCGTCTATGCTAACTTGGTAGAGCTTGGCAATGGCAAAAATGGTCTCGCCTTTTTTAACTAGGTGTGTGACGTTATTGGCCTTGCTAGGTTCCGTTTCATCGGTGCTATTGAGCTGATTTTTTTCTGCGAGGGCAGCATCCGCACTGTGCGATAGGTTGGGGTCCAAAGGATAAGCGCCATTGGCATCCGCAGTCTTAAGCGCGCTGCCGTTGGGCGTAAAGTCAGTTTGGTTTCCGTTTGGCACCAAGATAGTTGAGGATTTTTTTATTTTATTTTGATTAGGTAAGTTATTTACATTGCGCAGTTTAGACAGTTGTATGCCAAATTTGGCGGCTATTTTCTCCATGCGCTCACCGCGTTTTGCTAAATAGGTTTTCCAACTGACTAAGGGTTTATTGTAGTTGGCTAAATTGTCCCTAAAAGTCTGAGCGGCCAGAATAGGCAGCAGCAGTTCGTGTTTTTCATCGTTATTGCCTATGAGCGGCCTGTTGTTGCTTGGGTTAAGCGCTAAAAATTCCTCATCACTGATTTCGGCTAATTTGGCGGCCAAGTGCGCATCAATCTGAGCTGGGGCGGAAACGCGGGTGAAGTATGCCGTGTTGGCTATGGTTTGTATTTTTAAGCCGTACTTGCCCGGGTTGGTCATGATGTTTTTAACGGCTTGCAATTTAGGCACGTAATTTCGGGTTTCCGGTGGCAAGTTTAAACTTTCGTAGTCCGTGCCTAGGCCTAATCTGCGATTTCGTTCTATCGCACGGCCTACGGTGCCTTCACCGGCATTGTAGGCCGCCAGAGCTAAATCCCATGAGCCAAACATGCCATGCAGTTTTTGCAAATAGGTCAGCGCCGCATCGGTCGCCACAATTACGTTGCGTCGGTTATCTATCCACCAATTTTGTTGCAAGCCAAAATGCTTGCCCGTGGACGGGATGAACTGCCAAATGCCCGACGCCTGACTTCTCGAATAGGCTTGGGGGTTGTAGGCGCTTTCTATCATGGGGAGCAAAGCGATTTCCGTTGGCATGCCGCGTTTTTCCACTTCTTCTACGATGTGAAACAAGTATTTTTGACTGCGTTCTACCATGCGCCTAATGTAGTCTGGCCTAGTGCTATACCATTTCTCGTGATTTGCAACTAAGTTAGAGGTGGAGTCCGGCATGGCATAACCGTCTTTTATTCTTTGCCACAGGTCATCGCTGCTGATCACGATAACAGGCGTGGCTTCGTCGCTTAGATTGCGTAGGGATGGATCTATGTTGACGCCTTGTGAGTTGGCTGGTGTTTTTTTGTTGGTTGCGGCATCCATCGAGTTTGGCTCTTTATTGATGGATTTAATCGCTTCTTCACCGGTGACGGTGATTTCCTCGCCGATTACATTCGATTCAGCATAGCTTGCTGTGACTGGGAGCAGTAAGCTGCTTGCTATAAGAAGGCGGGCGATAGTATGGCTAAAAGAATTCGTCAATGATGGCTTAAGGTGTGAGTGGGCGTGACAACTGCGGCTGTTTGCCCTGATTGATGTAAGGCCATATAGTAAAAAACAATGACCTTAAAGTCAAGACGTAAATATTTAATAATTACTTTAAATTAATTATGTATATATATGATTAATATACATTTCTTAATTCTCTTATTCGGCTAAAAACAGCCACCTCATCGGCTAGGTTTAAGCCACTGCTAATTTGAATGCTGCCGATATGGCAACGTAAAAAAGGATTGGTCGCGCGTTCCAATTCGATGTTGGATGGCAGGCTGGCCATGCCTTTGTCGCGCAGCGCCTGTGTGTCTAACTTACGTTGTTGCAATGTGGGGTTATTTGGCTCCAGGCTCAAGGCAAAGTCAATGTTGCGTAATGTGTATTCGTGGCTGCAATAGACTTGAGTGCTGCCGGCTAAAGCAGCTAAGCGTTTTAGCGAGTGGTGCATTTGGGCTGGCGTGCCTTCAAATAAACGGCCGCAGCCGGCACCAAACAAGGTGTCCCCACAAAGCAGCCATTTATCGCCTAACTTGTTTTCAGTGTAGTAGGCCACATGGCCTAAGGTGTGCCCTGGCAAGTGCATGACGCTAAAACTTAGCCCCAAGTCGGTCAGCTGTATCTCCTGTTCGTCATCGACTGGTGTGTGCGCAAACGAGTAATCCTCTAGTTTTGGCGCATAAATGCCTATGTCAGGATAGACTTTTAGCAATTCGGTTACCCCGGCAATGTGATCTTGGTGGTGGTGGGTAATGAGTATGCCGCTTAGGTTAAGATTGAGTTGCTTGAGCGTTTGTATGACTGGCTGGGCATCCCCTGGGTCAACGGCTACGGCTTGTTGGCCGTTGTGCATGAGCCAGATATAGTTATCCTTAAATGCTGGAATGGGTATAATTTGAACATTATGATGCATACCCACTATCATTTGTTCTATACGGTTAAATGTCAATAGTCGCGGCGCCCATACAAGATTGGTTCAAATCCACAGCAGGCCAGTATTTGCAAGCCAGCGAAAAACCCTTGTTTGACCAAGCAGTATCCGATTTATTTGGCTTTAATGCGCTACAGGTCGGGTCTATGCCGCTAGACTTGTTGACCAACTCGCGCATGCCCAACCGCTATAAAGCCTTTGCTATTGAAGCCGGTGGCATGGTGAATGGCGAATGCCAGGCTAACGTGTTGTGCAGTGATGATTTTTTACCTTTTGCTGAAATGAGTTTGGATTTATTGCTTTTGCCGCACAGGCTGGAGTTCAGTGATAGGCCACACCAAACCTTGCGTGAGGCGGCTCGCGTAATGATGCCAGATGGACATTTAATTATTTCCGGCTTCAATCCTATCAGCGCCTGGGGCGCGTGTGCGTTTATAAAGAAACTGTTTTGTAAGCAGTTAAATTACCCATGGCATGCTCGCTTGATAGGCTTGAATCGCTTAAAAGATTGGTTAGCCTTGCTGGGTTTTGAGGTTGTAAACGTGCGTAGCTGTTGCCATGTCCCGCCGTTTGAAAATATTGCTTGGCATAAGCGCCTGTTATTTATGGATAAGCTAGGCCAGCATGCCTTTTCGAGATTGGCCGGGGTCTATTTTATCGTGGCAAAAAAACGCGTGCCCGGCATGACGCCGATTAAACCAAATTGGAAACAATCGGGCGCCACCAATTTACTGACAGCTAGACCCAAATCCATTGGCAGGCCAACTAAGTCACGAGACAAATTAAACCGTTTATCCAGAAAGACATTAGAAAAAACACCATGAGCACGACTAAAGCAGTGGAAATTTACGCCGATGGGGCATGCAAGGGCAACCCAGGTCCTGGGGGCTGGGGTGCTTGGATTCGTTACGCTGGCCAAGAAAAAGAACTGTTTGGTGGCGAATTGCTCACCACCAATAACCGCATGGAGTTAACTGCGGTGATACGCGCCCTTGAGGCGTTAAATCGCAGCTGCCATGCAATGGTTTACACGGATTCGGTTTACGTGCAGAAAGGCATTTCCGAATGGATAGTCGGCTGGAAAGCCAGGAATTGGCGCACTGCAGATAAAAAGCCGGTGAAAAACGATGATTTATGGCGCATTTTAGATGGCCTGGCCCAGCAGCATACGGTGCAGTGGATATGGGTTAAGGGGCACGCTGGCAATGTTGGTAATGAGCGGGCTGACAGTTTGGCTAATAAGGGCGTGGAGCAGGTTTTACAGGAGGCAGCATCATGAGACAAATCTTTTTGGATACGGAAACCACCGGTTTGTATCATGCACAAGGCCATAGGGTAATAGAGATTGCTGCGGTTGAGGTGGTCAACCGCCGATTAACCAAACAGCATTTTCATTATTACCTCAATCCCGATCGTGAAATAGACCAAGGCGCACAAGAGGTGCACGGTATTTCTTTGGAATTTTTGCAGGACAAGCCGCGCTTTCCTGACATTGTTAACGAGTTGCTGGATTTCATTGCCGATGCCGAGCTGATTATGCATAACGCACCCTTTGACGTGGGCTTTTTAAATTGTGAGCTGGGTTTGATCGAGCAAAAACCCTTGGAGAGCATCGTCGCTAGGGTGACCGATACGCTTAAAATAGCCAAAGAAATGCGCCCAGGTCAGCGTAATAGTTTGGATGCTTTGTGTCGGCATTTTGGCATAGACAACTCTAAACGCACCTTACACGGCGCCTTGTTGGATGCGGAATTGTTGGCCGATGTGTACATGGCCATGACGCGCGGGCAAGACAGTTTGATGATCAGCATGGACCAGCCTCAAACAACGCAGGCGGTTGAACCTAAAGCTGCATTTAATCAAGCCGGCATCGTTATGTTAGCAAATGCCACTGAACTAGAGGCCCATGAGGCTTATCTGGCAGCATTGAATAAATCCGGGGATTGTTTATGGGCTGCCCTGGAATCATCAACAATTGAAAAATAAGAAAGTAATCTGCATGACTAAAACAATTTTGGTAACCGGTGGGGCGGGTTTTATTGGTGCTAATTTCGTGCTTGAATGGTTGCGCTTGGGATTAGGCCGAGTGGTGAATTTGGACAAGTTGACATATGCCGGGAATTTGGAAAATTTAACGGCGGTGCAACATAATCCACAGCATGTTTTCGTGCATGGCGACATAGGCGATCAGGCACTAGTGAGCAAATTGCTGCAAGACTATCAACCTTCTGCCATCGTTAATTTTGCCGCCGAAAGCCATGTGGACAGGTCCATACACGGTCCTGAAGATTTCATTCAAACCAATGTGGTGGGCACTTTTCATTTATTGGAAGCCGTGCGGGCCTATTGGACACAATTAAGCACAGTCGACCGTCAGGCATGGCGTTTTTTGCATGTCTCCACCGATGAGGTATACGGATCCTTAATGCCTGATGCGGCGGCTTTTACTGAGCAGCATGCCTATGCTCCGAATAGCCCATATTCTGCCTCCAAGGCGGCATCCGATCACCTGGTCCGGGCTTACCATCACACCTATGGGCTCCCTACGCTCACGACCAATTGTTCCAACAATTATGGACCACACCATTTCCCAGAAAAATTAATTCCTTTGGTGATACACAACGCCTTAACTGGAAAACCCTTGCCAATTTACGGTAGCGGTCAACAGATACGCGATTGGCTTTATGTAACCGACCATTGTGCGGCAATACGCAGGGTTTTGGAGGCTGGTAAAGTGGGCGAGGTATACAACGTCGGCGGTTGGAACGAGATGGCTAATATAGAGGTGGTTAAAACCTTATGCCGTATATTGGATAGCAAAAAACCGCGATCAGATGGCAAATCGTATGCCGAGCAAATTAGCTTCGTGGAAGACAGGTTGGGTCATGATCAACGCTACGCCATTGATGCCAGCAAGTTGCACCAAGAATTAGGCTGGAAGCCGGCAGAAAGTTTTGATACGGGGATAGAAAAAACGGTGGATTGGTATTTGGCAAACCAGGACTGGGTAAATAACGTCACCAGTGGCGATTACCGTCATTGGGTAGCCAAGCATTATGCCGAGCGCGGTGAAGAGCTAGCCTAAGGCATCGGCCCAATTATTGGGGGTTTCGTACAAGCGCACTTTTTCTAATTTTAAGTGCGTGCCATAGCTGTCTAAGTAGCGATTCTTCAGAATTTTAAATGCTTCATTGGCCATGTTTTCAGCCGTTGGTACGGTAGGGAAAACCACGGTTTTATGGTTAGTCAGGCCGTTTAAAAAATTAAGCACGTCAGCATCGTCTTGATAGACCAGGAAAGCATGATCCCAAACATCCACCACGGCAGATTTAGCAATCGCTTTTACCTCTGAAAAATCCATCACCATGCCATTCTCGGATGCGCCAGCTTGACTAATGATGTCGCCAGACAAGGTTATTTCAATGGCATAGCGGTGACCATGCAAATTCTTACATTGGCTTTTATGGCTGGGAATGCGGTGGCCGGCATCGAATTCTAGGCGAGTGGTAATTTGCATGATCTGCTACTTGAAAAATGAATGGACCGATTATACGCCATCTACAGGCATTTTTTAGCCTGCGACCAAGCTGGCTTAATGCTCGATTTCTGTTCGCAATAACTGGTAAATGGCTAATCTTTCTTGGCTGATCTTGCCATCTTGCATAGCTTGTTTAATCGCGCAGTCTGGTTCTTGCGTGTGTTTGCAGTTGCTGAATCGGCATAAACCTAAATGTGGCCTAAATTCAATAAACGCGTGTTCTAATTCATCCGTGTTGAGATGGTGTAAGCCAAACTCTTGTAAGCCGGGCGAATCTATCAGCTGGCTGTGCGCGTCCAAATGGTATAAATGGGCGGCGGTGGTGGTGTGTTTGCCGCTGTCTAGGCTCATGCTGACTTCTCTGGTACGCACCGCTTCTTCGGGTAACAAGGCATTAATCATAGTGGATTTACCCATGCCGGATTGGCCTACTAAAATGCTGGCTTCCCCTTGCAAATAAGGCCTTAGGCTGGAAATATCCTCTTTGGCTGACAGTGTCAGCACCTGATAACCCAAAGCGCTGTACAAGCCAAGTTTTTGCTTGGCTTGCGAGCTGTCCTCCAAGTCGCATTTATTAAGCACTATGAGCGGTTTAATATGCGCCGCTTCGGCCGCAATCAAGCAGCGGTTTAACAAGGCTTCGTAAAAGCTAGGCTGCGTGGCTAAAACTATGATGATTTGCGTTACATTGGCCGCCAGCATTTTGCTCTTAAAGGCATTGCTGCGGTACAGCAAGGTCTGGCGCGGCAGAGTGCTATCGATCACGCCCTCGTGCTTGTCGGTGAGTTGCAGATTGACTCTGTCGCCACAGGCTAGATCGGTTTTTTTGCCACGGGTCACGCAGCTGATGCGTTTTTTATCTGGCAATTCAATTTGATAGCGTTTGCCGTATGCTGCCACCACGGTGCCTTGCAATGGCGCAATGAATTTAGTCTGAGTAGAGATGGTGTCGGTCAAAAGGCTAGCGGTCAGATTAAGGTCTGTACAATTTAAATTTAAGTGCTGGCATTATGCGCTAAAAATTAGCTGCTGTACGCTGCCAGCTTGGCTATCCTTAGACTGGCTGGCGGATGCGAGTCATAAAATGCAGAATGCAAGGGATCTGGTGTCAAGGTAGCGGCATTGTCACGGTATAGTTTAACCAAGGCACTCACCAAATCTTTAGCGCTGGCTTGTTTAGCCGCATACGCGTCGGCCTCAAATTCATTTTTACGTGAGTAACTGGCCATGGCCGGGCGCAATAAAAATAAAAATACCGGTGAAACCAACAAGAACAGCATTAAAGCCATGTAATTGCTAGCGTTTTGCACGCCTAGGCCAGTATAAAACCAGGGCTGCTGCATGAGCCAGCCCAATAATGCTAAGCCTATAAAGCTTACAGAGAACAGCATGGCTATGCGTTTGATAACGTGATGGTGTTTAAAGTGGCCTAATTCGTGGGCCAAAACCGACTCTATTTCATCGGTGTTTAAGCGTGCTAGCAAGGTATCAAAGAACACCACCCGTTTGGATGCACCAAAGCCGGTGAAATAGGCATTGCCATGACTGCTGCGAGTTGAGCCGTCCATGACAAACAGGCCTTGCGATTTAAAGCCGCACTTAGTCAATAGCGATTCGATACGTGTTTTTAATTGCTCGTCATGCAAGGGGCTAAATTTATTAAATAATGGCGCGATGAAGCTGGGGTAAACCGCTAGCATAATGAGGTTAAAGGCACTCCAGGCAAACCATAAATACAGCCACCAATAGGCGCCGGCTCCTTGCATCAACCAAAGCGCTAGCAATAAAATGGGGCCGCCTAAAGCCAGCCCTAATAGACCGTGTTTGATTAAGTCATTGATGAACATGGGAACCGTCATTTTGTTAAAGCCAAATTTTTCGTCTATGACAAATGTTTTGTAATAATCAAAAGGCAAATCAATTAAGCTGGTTAACAACATCGCGCTGCAAATTACCGCTACGCCTCGTATGATGGCTTGATCCGCAAACAACGCTTGCCAAAAATTATCCATGCTTTGTAAGCCCCCACCTAAGGTTAAGGCTAATAACAGCAGGGTCTGCACCAAGCCCTCGCTTAAACCTAATTTGGATTTAGCTGCCGTGTAGTCAGCCGCTTTCTGGTGCGCATCCAGTGTGATGGTGGCGCTGAAAGCAGTGGGTACATGATCTCGGTGTTGTTGCACGTGGCGGATGTGCCTACCTGCAAGCCAAAGACGCACCATCGTTGAGGCAATCACTAAGCTAATAAATGTAAGGGTAAAGGTCATGGTCATGGTCAAGTTCGGTTAATATGATGCCATTGTGAAGCATAAGCAGGCGTATGGTTCACTGATATTGGTATAAAACATACATTTTAATGGAAATCATGATGGCGGAAATAGCAAGTAGTACTAATCAGAACAATTTAATTTGGTTGGACATGGAGATGAGTGGTCTGCTGCCCGATTCAGACCGCATATTGGAATTGGCGGCCGTGGTCACCGATGCCGAATTAAACGTCCTGGCCGAATCGCCGGTCTTGGTTATACACCAATCTGATGCCGTTCTAGAGGGTATGGATGCCTGGAATAAAGGCACGCACGGTCGTTCAGGCTTGATCCAAAAAGTAAAAGACTCGACCTTGGATGAGGAGCAAGCCAGTTTGCAAATGCTGGCATTTTTGAAAAATTGGGTGCCAGTTGGTAAATCGCCCATGTGTGGCAATTCCATATGCCAGGACCGCCGCTTCATGGCGCGCTATATGCCCGATTTGGAAAAGTATTTTCACTACCGCAATCTGGATGTCAGTGTGTTTAAAGAGTTAGCGCGTCGATGGAAGCCGGAAATATACTCGGGCTTTAAAAAAGCCAGCAAACATGAGGCCTTGGCCGACATCTACGAATCCATAGACGAATTAAAATACTACCGCGAACATTTCATCGTTAAATAAACGAGAAAAAAGAGGGCGCCCGTCAAGGCGCCCCGGAGGAGGAGAATAACAGCTTTGGAGAAGCTTGTTATTACTTAAGCATTTAGCGTGCCAAGTTTACTGTCCCCTTAAAAATCAGTCATTTTTCTCGGCGCTAGGCATGAGCAAGGCTTTATATGCAGCCAAATACGCCAAGGCACTTTTATCCCAACTTAAGTCTAGGTTCATACCGTTGATTTGAATTTGCTTCCACGCGGCTGCATCGTTTTTGTAAACATTTAAGGCTTGTTTGATGGCTTTGAGTAAGCTGGTTGAGCTGGCTTCGCTCATGACAAAGCCATTGGCCTTTTTATTTTTAAAGCTAATTAGATTGGTGTCCACCACCGTGTCAGCTAAGCCACCCGTAGCGTTGACTACCGGGGGAGTGCCATAAGCTAAGCCATACATTTGGTTTAGACCGCAAGGTTCAAAACGCGAAGGCATGATGAATATATCGCATCCTGCCATGATTTGGTGCGACAGGGCTTCGTTATACGATATGGTCACACTGACTTGTTTGGGATTGTTTTGAGCCAGCTTGCTAAAGGCGTCTTCTAAGGTCGGATCGCCGCTACCCAGTACGACCAATTGGCAGCCTGCATCGATTAATTGCTGACTGATAGGCAGCAGCATGTCCAAGCCTTTTTGGTGGGTGAGTCGACTGACTACGCCTAATAATGGTGCGCTTGCATCAATTTGTAGCCCTAATTTTTTTTGCAAGGCTAATTTAACTTGTTTCTTACCGGCTAAGGCCTTGGCGCTGTAATTTTTAATTAAATGCGGATCGGTTTTAGGGTTCCATTGTTCTGTTTCTATGCCGTTTAGTATTCCCTTAATTTCACTGCCGCGTAAGCTTAGTAAGCCTTCTAGGCCAAAACCAAATTCCGCTGTTTGTATTTCTTTGGCGTAGCTTGGGCTTACCGTGGTGATGCCATCGGCGTAGAAAATACCGGCTTTTAGAAAAGACAACTGGCCATGGTATTCAAAGCCATCAATGGCAAAATGACTAGGCGGTAGGGCGAGGGTGGTCAGCCAGGCGGGTGCAAAGCAGCCTTGGAATGCCATATTATGCAAGCTGATAATGGATTTTGCTGTGCCGTGCTCGAGCAGCTTCATGTAGGCCGGGGTGAGTCCGGTTTGCCAGTCGTTGCAATGCACGATGTCTGGATGCCAGTCGGGTACAGGCGATTGGCTGCTGCTTAAAATGGCCGCCACTTTGGACAGTATGCCAAAGCGCAATGCGTTATCTAGCCACTCCAGTCCGTTTGCATCGGCATACGGACCGCCGTCTCGCTCATACAGGTTAGCGGCTTTGATGACCATCACTCTGAGCTTGCTGTCGGCCAATTCGCCCATCATCAAATCGGCGTGCATGATCATGGGTAGCTTATCTAACTTAGCGATCACTTTTAGATTGCTAAGCTGATTTAATACAGCAGGATAGCCAGGGATAAGAAGGCGGATGTCCACGCCTAATTTTTGCAATGCCTGCGGCAGGGAGCCGCTTACGTCAGCTAGGCCGCCGGTTTTTATTAGAGGGAACGCTTCGGAAGTGCTAAACAATACCCGCAAAATAAGCTTTCTTGAATGTGGTAGGGATGCATTATTATATTGTATAAAGTTCGGCTGGCTAATAATGATTTTGGAGGGTGGGCATGAGTTTGCAGGGTTTTGTGCTGGTCGGCCTTGGTGCTGCAATCGGTGCTTGGTTTAGGTGGTTATTAGCCTTGATGTTTAATAGTAGTTTATTGGCCTTGCCGATAGGCACCTTGCTGGCTAATTTAATAGGCAGCTATTTTATGGGGTTATTCATGGCATGCTTTACCTTTAACCCATCCATCAGTGCCGAGACCCGTCTTTTTCTAATTACCGGCTTATTGGGCGGCTTAACGACTTTTTCTAGTTTTTCTGGTGAAGCCATGACCTTGCTTACTAAAGGTCAGTATGCATGGGCAGGCACCCATATAGCCTTGCATGTGCTTGGCTCTTTAGCGATGACAGGCCTGGGTTTATTGACGGTACACATGCTTAGAAGCTAATTATTTTCTTATGCGCAATCGATTTCGCGCAGACAAGAAAAAGGCCATGATTCATCATGGCCTTTTTTCATTTTGCTTCAGCGGATACTGGCTGAGCTAATGCAGAGCGCTTATTTGTTCTGCGTTTCCACCATCACCATAGGCTCATTGATGCTTTCTGTTTTTGTCTCTTTTTGCCATGCGGCTGGCTTCCTAGGCGCACGCGCTTTAGGCTCATTCACCACCGGATTGGCTTTGGGTGCATCCGCTTTGGTTTCCACCAATTGCAAGCCAGCCGCAGCTAAATCAACTGGCTTAGCAGCGGCTTTGCGAGCACGAGCAGGGCGTTTGTTGTCGGCTTTAGTGTTGGCCGCAACGGCTTTGTCACTGACAAGTGGCTCGCTCGTTGCTGTTGTTGCGGTTGCTGCCCTGTCAACAAGGACTAGTTCGGCGTCGATTTTGGCGGCTTTTTCTGGTCTGGCTTTTTTGGCCGGTTTTGTTGTCTCGCTTACCGTTGCAGATGCCGCAGCCGGTGTATTCACCACCACGTTTTCTACCGTGTTGGCTACCGGCATCTCAGTTGTGGCCACGGCTTCTACGGAGTCGTTGGCGACAAAAGGACGGTTAACATCGGTTTGCGCGCCCTCACCACGATCGCGACGGCCGCGACGGTTATTGCGGTTACGACGACCACCGGTTCTTTCGCTATTGGGCGTGGTCTCGCTAGGGTTGTTTTCCGCATTGCCATTAGCCTGTTGATGTTGAGGTTGACGTGGCTGTTGCGGCTTAGCTGGACGTTGTTCCTGCGTTCTGGCTTCTTGTGGCTTGCCGTCATTCGGTCGATTTTGCCTATCTTGTGGCGCGTTTTTGTTGCGGTCATTTCGATTGCGGTTGCGATTGCGGTTGTTGCGGTTGCGATCGCGGTTGAATTCTTCGTTTTTCTCCGCTTCGGTTTTTTGTTTGCTGCTGGCCGATGCGCTACTGAATAAGTTTTTGATGCGGCCTAGCAAGGATAAGATCGGTGCCGCTGCAGATTTTTCCGCCACAATTGGTGCCGGTGCTGCTGGGGTGATGCCTCGCACTGCGGCCACTGGTCTGACTTCCTTGGCAGTTTGTTCTGCTGTAGGGATGTAAGACGTTTCAGTTGGCAACTCCACTAATTTGTAGCTGGCGCGACTGGTTTCTTCGGTCACGTCATCGTGTTTAACACGCACGATGTTGTAATTGGGTGTTTCCAGGTGAATATTAGGTATTAACACCACTTCAACGCCCATGCGTTGTTCTATGGCATGTATGTCAGCACGTTTTTCGTTTAATAGGAAAGTTGCCACTTCAACTGGCAACTGCACTTGTATGATTGCGCTGTTGTCTTTCATGGCATCTTCTTGCGTGATGCGCAATATGTGCAAGGCGGTGGATTCAATGCCGCGGATGTGACCGGTACCATTGCATCGTGGGCAAGGGATGTGATTGGTTTCACCTAAGCTTGGGCGCAAGCGTTGGCGTGACAATTCAAGCAAACCAAAGCGGGAAATTTTACCGGTTTGCACGCGCGCACGATCGTGATGCAAGGCTTCACGAAGTGCATTTTCAACTTCACGTTGATTGCGTTGGCTTTCCATGTCAATAAAGTCTATCACCACCAAGCCGCCAAGGTCGCGCAAGCGTAATTGGCGTGCCACTTCTTCGGCGGCTTCCATATTGGTGTTGAAGGCGGTGTGTTCGATATCGCTACCGCGCGTGGCGCGGCCAGAGTTGACGTCTACTGAAACCAAAGCCTCGGTGTGGTCGATAACAATCGCGCCGCCTGAGGGCAAGCGCACTTCGCGTGAGAAAGCCGATTCAATTTGGTGTTCAATTTGGAAGCGCGTGAATAGAGGGATTTCATCTTGGTACAATTTCACGCGGCCGACATTACCAGGCATGACGTGGCTCATGAATTGCAAGGCTTGTTCGTGTATGTCCGGTGTGTCGATTAGTATTTCACCGATGTCGGCGCTAAAGTAATCGCGTATGGCGCGTATCACTAAGCTGCCTTCTTGGTAGATTAGGTAAGCGCCACTTTGCATGGTAGAGGCGCCATCAATGGCTGCCCATAACTGCGTCAAGTAATTTAAATCCCATTGCAGCTCTTCGGCATTGCGACCAATACCCGCGGTGCGCGCAATGATGCTCATGCCTTTTGGCACTTCCAATTGTGCTAATACATCGCGTAACTCGTCTCTGTCTTCGCCTTCAATGCGGCGTGATACGCCACCGCCACGTGGGTTATTAGGCATAAGCACTAAATAACGACCGGCCAGTGAGATGAACGTAGTAAGGGCTGCGCCTTTGTTGCCACGCTCGTCTTTGTCCACCTGCACGATGATTTCTTGGCCTTCTTTTAAGGCGTCTTGTATGCGTGCTTTGCTGTCTGCGCCTTCTTTGAAGTAGCTGCGTGCGACTTCTTTGAAAGGTAAAAAGCCGTGCCTGTCCATGCCGTAGTCGACAAATGCCGCTTCCAGTGATGGTTCTATGCGGGTGATGACACCCTTGTAAATATTGCTTTTGCGCTGCTCTTTGCCAGCGTGTTCTATGTCTAAATCGATCAGTTTTTGACCGTCTACGATGGCAACGCGTAATTCTTCAGATTGCGTTGCATTAAATAACATGCGTTTCATTGTTTGCTCCTGTAGGGCTCAAGGCGCAGACTGAGTGTTGAAGGCAGATTAAGGTGATGGTGCCATTGGGATTGGCCAAACTACTGAAGGCGCGTTACATGTGCGCGTTGGTGAAATCTAACGATTTTGAATTATAAAGACTAGCCGCGAAAAAGTCGCTCTGATCTAAAAATATGAGTAATCAACAAGTTATAGCCGCATTGACAAGTGCAAGGGCTGTATTAAACCGGTTTCTATTTCATGTGTTTCAATGGTAGGCAGTAACTTACAAAGTTTCTGACTGTCGTTAAATTAAACTAATCATTAAAATTTATGCCGTAGTGGCGTAAATTCGTTAAAATTCTATCTTCAGTAAATGCCTATTTAGCGATACGCCAAATCGGACTACCACGTTAAGTCGCGCTTTATGTTTATTTGTCTGCGGCGGCTTGAGCGCTAATTTTTACTTGCTGCTACTTTATAATATGGCGAGCGGCGTTAACCAAGTATCTGTTTCCACTTTAAAAAGCCAGGTCAGCGTGCGGTGCAGGCTAACTTATTGCCATTTAAGTGTATTTTCTACATCAATTAATCTTTAATTAATTGATAATGGCGTAAGTATAGGCTACTACTAACATTTAAGCAAAGAATGAACACTATCAGTCCACAAAATCAGCCATCCAGTTCGGAGCATGTTAGTGCATTGGCAGCGGCTTTTCTAACGGTTGACGAGGCAAGCGAGGGGCAGCGAGTGGATAACTTTTTGGCTAAAACCTTAAAAGGGGTGCCTAAGAGCCATGTTTATCGTATCTTGCGCAGTGGTGAAGTGCGAGTAAATAAAAAACGTATAGCTGCGGATTTTCGCTTAAGTTTAGGCGACGTGGTGCGCATACCGCCCACGCGCGCCAAGCAGATTGATACGCCTGAGATAAAGCCACCCAGTGTGTCGAAGTTTGCTGATGCCATTTTGTTTGAAGACGATGCGCTCTTGGTCATTGATAAACCGGCGGGCTTTGCAGTGCATGGTGGAAGCGGCATCAGCCGTGGGGTCATTGAGCAAATGCGATTGGAGCGCCCTAAGGCCAAATTTTTGGAATTAGTCCACCGCCTGGATAGGGAAACGTCGGGCGTGCTGATGTTGGCAAAAAAACGCAGTGCGCTGGTTGCCTTGCACGAAGCCATACGCCACAACCAAACGGATAAGCGCTACCTAATGTTGGTGCAAGGCACCTGGTTGGAAAAGAAAAAGCGTGTGGTGTTGGACTTGCAGCGCTATCTATTGCCCAATGGGGAGCGACGCGTCAATGTAGTGACGGACGCGAGCAAGGATAAATACAATGAGCGCCTAAGCTCGGAAACGCTATTTAAATTAGTTAAAAACTTTAACCATCCGCAATTGGGGCCGTTTAGCTTATTGGAAGCGCAATTGGTGACTGGACGCACGCATCAGTTGCGCGTGCAGTTGGCCCATTTGGGCTTTGTGATTGTTGGGGACGATAAATACGGCGATTTTGCTGCCAATAAAGCCCTGCAAAAACATGGCTTGAAGCGCATGTTTTTGCATTCCGCGATCACTAAAATCAATCACCCACTGACGCAAGCTAAGCTGGAATTGATTGCGCCTTTGCCGGTCGAATTAGATCAATTTTTACAAAAATTAGAAGCCATTAGTGAATAAAACAATAGTTTAGAAACCATTAAATTAGAAACCAAGAATTAAGAAAGTACCGTAAGGCATGCAAAAGCAATTTGATTTAATCGTTTGGGATTGGGATGGCACTTTAGCTGACTCCACTGGCATGATTGCTGAGGCCTTGCTTAATGCAGCGGCGCAGGTAGGGTTACCGACATTGACCAGCAGCGAGGCCAGTAGCATTATAGGTTTGGGTTTGCGTGAAGCCATTCATGCCTTATACGGCGACATACCGGCCGCACAGGCGCAGGCCTTGGCCACGCAATACAGCAATAATTATTACGCCGGAGAAAGCCGCATCCCATTGTTCGCTGGCGCGGTGGATACCATTAAGACGCTTAATAAACGCGGCTTTAAATTAGCCGTCGCCACTGGCAAGGGTAGGCGAGGATTGAATCTGGCTTTGCAGCACTGTGCCTTGACGCATTATTTTCACGCCACTCGCACTGTGGACGAGTGTTTTTCTAAACCCCATCCACAAATGCTGCACGAATTGATGGAAGCTTTAGTGGTGTTGCCTGAGCGCACACTGATGATAGGTGACACCAGTTACGATTTGCAAATGGCTAAAAATGCGGGCGTGAGTGCGGTGGGCGTTACTTACGGTGCGCAAAAAGCCGAACAATGGCAACACCTTGAGCCGCTTCGCCAATTCGCTGATTTTGCTAGTTTAAGTGCATGGTTGTTGGAGGGAGAAGATGAGTGATCCTAGCCCGTGCGTAGTGTTTAAAAGTGAAGATGTGCAAGAGCAGGGTAAAGGCTTGCGTTTTGCACTGCCTGCGCTGGGTGAATTTGCCAGCGGCTTTGTTGTTCGTTATCACGGACTAGCTTATGCCTATGTCAATCAATGTGCGCATGTGGCCGTGGAACTTGATTGGAACGAAGGCGAGTTTTTTACTGCTGAAAAAGAGCATTTAATTTGCGCCACACACGGTGCCCATTATCGACCCGATAACGGTTATTGCGTGATGGGGCCATGCAAGGGGAAGCGTTTGCGCGCCATACCGCTTACTGAACAAAATCAAATCATTAGCATAGATATTAGTGCCATTTCTTAACCCTAATTTTAGAGAAAAATACCATGTCAGAAGAGAATAATTGGCAACGTGATGCCATAGAAAAATTGGCTAGCGCCGCCTTAAACGAGCAAAAATCGGCTAGGCGTTGGGGGGTGTTTTTTAAAATATTGATGTACGCGTATTTGTTTTTCTTGTTGTTTTTAGCCATGGGCTGGCTAGGTGAGAGCAAGAAAACGCTTAGTGATCACACGGCTCTGATTGAAGTGGCCGGTGTCATTGAAGCCGATGGCGAAGTCAATGCCGACAGTTTTATTGGTAGCTTGCACGATGCCTACGAAGACAAACACACCAAGGGCATTATCTTGCGCATCAATAGCCCAGGCGGCAGTCCGGTGCAAGCCGGGATTATTAATGATGAAATTGAGCGGCAAAAACGCTTGCACCCGACCATACCGGTGTATGCGGTGGTGGAGGACATTTGCGCTTCGGGTGGTTATTACATTGCCGCGGCGGCGGATAGGATATACGTGGATAAAGCCAGCATAGTTGGCTCCATAGGGGTGTTGATGGACGGTTATGGCTTTACCGAGCTAATGAAAAAAGTAGGGGTGGAGCGCCGCTTGATGACGGCCGGCGAAAACAAGGCCATGTTAGACCCGTTCTCGCCCGTCAATCCTAAACACCAAGCCTACGCGCAAACCATGCTTAATGAAATCCACGAGCAATTTAAAACCGTGGTGCGTGAAGGCCGTGGTCAGCGTTTGAAAGAAACACCGGAAACCTTTAGTGGCTTATTTTGGAGCGGTGAGCAAAGCGTTAAGATGGGTTTGGCGGATGCCATAGGCAGTACCGATTTTGTGGCGCGTGAGGTGATCAAACAAGAAGACATAGTCGACTTCACTTACCAAGATGACTTTGCTAGCCGCTTAGCTAAGCGCATAGGTGCTAGCGCTAGTGCCAGCTTAGGCGAGGGTATAGCGCGTCAGCTGACGAGCAGCGGCGAACCAAAGTTGCATTAACTTATTTGTGTGATTTGGTGTAATTAATTAAGCCATTGGTGGAGCTGTCAAAGCTTGTGACAACGCCATCACTGGTTAATAAGGGTAGAATTTCTTGGGCAATTTGCTTGCCGTATTCCACACCCCATTGATCGTAGCTATTGATGTCCCAAATCATGCCTTGGACGAATATTTTATGCTCGTACAAGGCGATCAGTTTGCCTAGCGTATTGGGTGTAAGTTTATCGAACAAAATGGACGTGCTTGGGCGATTGCCTTCAAACACCTTATGCGGCAATAGGTGTTCTACTTCCGCACTATTCAAGCCTTGTTCTTGCAATTCCAAACGCGCTTCATCCGTTGTCTTGCCCAGCATTAAGGCTTGGGTTTGGGCAAGGAAGTTTGCCAGTAAAATTTTGTGGTGGGCGTAACCGTGTTTGCCTATGGCGTAGTGGCTGTGCACAGGCATTAAAAAATCGCAGGGCACGACTTGCGTGCCTTGGTGTATCAATTGATAAAAAGCGTGCTGACCATTGGTGCCGGCTTCGCCCCAAATCACTGGGCCAGTTTTGTATTGTATGCGCTTGCCATCGCGGCAAATGAATTTACCGTTGCTTTCCATATCGGCTTGCTGCAAGTAAGCGGGGAAGCGTGACATGCCTTGATCGTAAGGCAATATCGCGTGGGTGGCGATGTCAAAGAAGTTGTTGTACCAAATCCCTATCAGCGCCATGATCACCGGCATATTCTCTTCTAACGGCGCAGTTTGAAAATGTCTATCCATTTCATGTGCACCGCTTAATAAGGCTTCGAAATGATCCATGCCTACGTACAAGGCAATGGATAAGCCTATGGCCGACCACAAGGAATAACGACCGCCCACCCAATCCCAAAAAGCAAACATATTCGCTTGATCGATACCAAAGTCGGTGACCGCCTTGGCGTTAGTGGAGAGGGCAACGAAGTGTTTGGCCACGTGGGCATTATCCTGCGCCTTGTTTAAAAACCAGGTGCGCGCTGATATGGCGTTGGTCATGGTTTCTTGAGTAGTGAATGTTTTAGACGCCACGATAAATAGGGTGGTTTCAGGCTGGCATTTTTCTAAGGCGCGCATCAAGTGGGCGCCGTCGATGTTTGAAACAAAATGCACCGCCAAATCTGCGCTGGCGTAAGGTTTTAATGCATCGCAAACCATGACTGGGCCTAGGTCTGATCCGCCTATGCCTATGTTAACCACGTCGGTGATGCGTTTGCCGGTGTAACCTAACCACGCACCTGAACGGACTTTTTCTGAAAAATCGCGCATTTGCGCTAACACTGCATTGACCTCAGGCATGACGTCCACGCCATCGACCAATACTGGGCGATTGCTACGGTTGCGTAAGGCCGTGTGCAACACAGCCCGATTTTCCGTGATATTGATTTTCTCGCCGGCGAACATACGGTCACGCCAATTTTCTAGCTGCGCTTCTCTGGCTAACTGCATGAGTAAAGGTAGCGTTTCATCGTTGATACGGTGTTTAGAGAAATCAAACAACATATCATCAAGCTGAAAGCTGAATTTATCGAAGCGATTGGTATCTTGAGCAAATAAATCGCGCATATTGCTTGCCGCGATGGTTTTCTGATGGCGGCATAGCGCTTGCCATACCGGTAAAGTTGTTAGTGCAGCCATTTATTTAGTCGTGCTTTAATTTAAAGTTAATTTAACTGTAAAACGATACCTGCCAATGGGGGTAAAGTTATGACCAGTGATTGATTGTGTTGCATCCATGCCACGTTTTCCGTGTGCAAGCCTAGTCCGTTACCTTGATTGCTGCCGCCATAGCAAGCCGCATCGCTGTTAAAGATTTCTTGGTAACTGCCTGCTTGTGGCACGCCTATCCGGTAGCTGTTGCGTAATACCGGTGTGAAATTAAGCGCTATTATAACAAAACTATTGTCCAAACCGCGCCGTAGGTAGCTAACAATTGATTTGTCGCTATCGTGGCAATCTATCCAAGCAAAGCCTTGTGATTCAAAATCCAGGGCATGCAATGCATGCTGTTGTTTATACAGTTTATTTAAATCGCCACTGACTTGTTTGATGCCGCGGTGCCATTGGTGGCCCTGGTAATCGTCACCCAGTAAATGCCAATCCAAGCTGCTGTTGACGTTCCACTCGCGTCCTTGACCGAATTCATTGCCCATGAAATTGAGCTTTTTACCCGGTGTGGTCATTTGGTAAGTCATCAGCAGGCGCAAGTTAGCGAATTTTTGCCAAGCATCACCGGGCATTTTATCCAATAAAGAATGCTTGCCGTGCACTACTTCGTCGTGCGAGAAGGGCAGCACAAAATTTTCCGAGTAGGCGTAGAGTTGACCAAAGGTCAGCATGTCATGGTAGTAGCGCCTGTGCACGGGGTCGTGCTCAATGTAGGCGAGGGTATCGTTCATCCAGCCCATGTTCCACTTCATACTAAAGCCCAGTCCGCCCAAATAGACTGGACGCGATACACCAGGCCATGCGGTGGATTCCTCGGCTATGGTCAAGACGCCAGGAAACTCTTCACCGACCATCACATTAAATTGCTTGAAGAAATCGATAACGTCTAGGTTTTCTCGGCCACCAAATTTGTTGGGTAACCATTCGCCGGCTTTGCGCGAGTAATCCAAATACAACATGGATGCCACGGCATCTACGCGGAAGCCATCCAGGTGGAATTCCGTTAACCAATAATGCGCGTTGGCCATTAAGAAATTACGCACCTCATTGCGACCGTAATTAAATATATAGGTACCCCAATCTTGGTGTTCGCCTAAGCGCGGGTCTTCGTGCTCGTATAAGGCGGTGCCATCAAAGCGTGCCAATGCCCAATCGTCTTTAGGGAAATGGCCGGGTACCCAATCCAATACCACGCCGATGTTGGCTTGGTGGAATGCGTCAATCAAAAAGCGTAAGTCGTCGGGTGAGCCAAAGCGGTTGGTGACGCCAAAATAGCCGGTGGTTTGGTAGCCCCAAGATTCGGTTAATGGGTGCTCAGACAGAGGCATCAGTTCAACGTGGGTGTAGCCCATCTCGGCCACGTAGGGCACTAAGGTGGCGGCCAATTCACGGTAGCTTAAAAACTGCCCTTGCTCGTTGCGTTGCCAGGATCCCAAATGCACTTCGTAGCAATTAAACGGCGCGTGCAACCAATCATTTTTTTTGCGTGCAGCCAACCATGCCTCATCCTGCCATTGATGTTGGTTGCGGCTGATTTTAGCCGCCGTGCCCGGGCGCGCTTCAAATTCGAAGCCATAGGGATCGGTTTTGACTAAAACCGCGCCACTGTGGCGGTTGCGCAGCTCAAATTTATAGCTGTCGTTGCTGCTAAGTCCAGGAATGAAAATATCCCAAACGCCGCTTGAACCATGGGCGCGCATGGAATGCACGCGGCCATCCCAATTATTAAAGCTACCGGTTACGCTGACACGTTCAGCATTCGGTGCCCAGACGGCAAAGCGGACGCCGCTGACGTTTTCTTGGACTTTCCATTGCGCGCCCAAGGTTTTGTAGGCTTGCAGCAAGCGGCCTTCGCCAAACAAATACAGTTCATCTTGAGTAAGGCTGCTGCCAAAGGTGTAGGGGTCATGGGTTTCGTAAGCGTCATCACCGATAGTGATTTTAAGTAAGCAGGGCAGACTTAAGGGCGTTTCACTACTCACTTCGAACAAGCCGTCGGCGTGGGTTTTTTTTAGTGCTAGCCAAAGCTTGCCGTGTTTGACGCTTACGCTAGCGGCTTGTGGAAGAAAGGCTCGGTATACGTAGCCGCCATCGATTTGGTGCATGCCTAAAAAGCTAAATGGATCATGGTGCTTGGCTTTTAAAATCATGCGCAAGCCATCTTGGGCAAGTTTATCGGTTGATTGCAGCGACGATTGGGTTTTAGCAATGGGTTTGGCTGCGTTTTTAACCGCCACTTTTGCGGGTTTTTTAACCGTGACGCCTGTCGTCTTTGCCAAGATGCCTCTCCCTAATTCCATTGCAAAATTAATTGCGACTATTTGGCTTTATTTGCTTGTTTAGCCGTGTTTTAACTAGATTATAGTGCTTTAAGCTGATTATAATGTAGAACAGAATGCGTGGATGTTTAATTAAACCATATAGCACAAGGGGTTTGGTTGATGTTCATCAAACTTCAGGAGGATAGCATGACGGATACACAAAAAATGAGTCAACATTCAGACCGTTTTATTAGTACCTTAACCAAGCACACCGCAGCCATCATATTGGCTGGTGGACGCGGCAGTCGTTTAAAAAACTTAACCGATTGGCGCGCTAAGCCGGCTGTGCAATTCGGCGGCAAATACCGGATTATCGACTTCCCTCTGTCTAATTGCATTAATTCCGGTATACGCCGCGTCAATGTGGCTACGCAATACAAGGCACAAAGTTTAATCCAACACTTGCAGCGCGGCTGGGGATTCTTGCGCGGTGAGTTCGATGAGTACGTGAACATTATTCCTGCGCAGCAACGCATATCGGAGGACTGGTATAAAGGTACGGCCGACGCGGTCTACCAAAATATGGATTTATTGCGTGAAGGCGGTGCCGACTACATCTTGATATTGGCCGGCGATCATATCTACAAGATGGATTACGGCAGAATGCTCGCCACCCATGTGAAAAATAACGCCGACATGACGGTTGCCTGCATTAACGTCCCATTGGAGGACGCCAAGGGTTTCGGTGTATTAGCGGTAGACGAGACGGATAGGGTGGTGGAGTTTGCTGAAAAGCCGGCTTCACCTAAACACATGCCGGGCGATCCGACTAAGGCGTTTGCCAGCATGGGCATTTATATATTTAACGCCAAATTTTTATACGAGCAATTGGTGCGTGACGCCGGTGACCCAAAATCCAGCCACGATTTCGGTGGCGACATCATTCCTTACATTATCCAAAAATACAAAATTCAAGCACACCGCTTCACTGAAAGCTGCGTAGGCGCTAAAAATGGTAATTACTACTGGCGTGATGTCGGTACCATAGACGCCTATTGGGAAGCCAATATGGAGTTAACTCGGGTGATTCCTGAGCTCAATCTATACGACAGGGATTGGCCAATCTGGACTTATCAAGAGCACTTGCCACCGGCTAAATTTGTCTTTAATGACGAGGGGCGTGCCGGTTGCGCGACCGATTCCTTGGTTTCCGGTGGCTGTTTAATCAGTGGTTCTACGGTAGACAGTTCGGTGTTGTTTTCCGACGTGCGCGTGCACAGTTATTGCAAGATTGAAGGCGCGGTTATTTTGCCTAAAGTTACGGTGAATCGCCACGTGGTATTAAAAAATGCCGTGATAGACCGGGGCTGCGTGATTCCTGAGGGTATGCAGATAGGCGTGGATTTAGCTTTGGATGCAAAACGTTTTTATGTGTCTGAAAAAGGCATCACCTTGGTGACGCCGGACATGTTAGGGCAAGATTTATACAGAGTTGTTTGATCTATAAATCAATAGCTTATAAAGTATTTTTAATGTTTAATGAAAGTTGTGTTTAATTGAAGTCAACCCGCCCTAAGCTCTACCTCAACCTTTATTGGCACATGCATCAACCGGATTACCGCGACACCGTTAGCAATGAATACGTATTGCCTTGGACCTATTTGCATGCCATAAAAGACTACAGTGACATGGCTTATCACCTAGAAGCGAATCCGAAAGCGCGGGTCAGCTTTAATTTTGTGCCGATCCTGCTCGAGCAGTTGCAAGATTACACCGAGCAATTTAGCACTAACAGCCTGCGTGATCCGCTCTTGGCTTTGCTGGTGCATGAGGATTTGTCGAGCTTGAGTGAGGCGGAATGCCAATTGGTGGTTGAAAGCTGTTTCAAAAGCCACCATGAAAAAATGCTCAGCCCCTTTCCGCACTACCAGCGTTTATTGAGCATATACCAACAAGTCGAGCAGACCGGCTGCCAGGATCAATTTCGCTATTTGTCCGGTCAATACAAAGCCGATTTGCTGGTTTGGTATCACTTAGCCTGGTGCGGTGAAAGCTTACGTAGGAACAATAAAGTCGTACAAGACTTGATGGCTAAAGGCGTGCTGTTTAGCCTGAGCGATAGGCAGCAACTTTTTGCCGTTATTGCCGACACCATAGCCGGTCTGATCCCTCGCTACAAAGCCTTGCTGCAGCGCAAGCAAATTGAGATTTCCAGTACACCTTATTACCATCCAATCTTGCCCTTGTTGTTGGATTTTAAAACGACGCTGGACGCCATGCCTTACGCGCCTTTGCCCAAATACAGCAAGTATGCAGGTGGACTAAGCCGTGCTATTGCGCATGTAACGGCAGCCAAGGCTTACCACGAATCTATTTTTAATGAAGCGCCGCGCGGTATGTGGCCAGCTGAAGGTAGCGTGTCTGAAGCCGCTTTATCTTTGATGGCGGAACAAGGTGTGGCATGGGCGGCGACCGGTCAGTCGGTGTTGGTCAACAGTTTATTAAAATCACAGTTAAGCGTGGATGACAAAAACGATTACCTCTATCAACCCTATCGCGTCAGCAATGGCAAGCAGAGCTTGTTGTGCTTTTTTAGGGATGACAACCTGTCCGATAAGATAGGCTTTGAATACGCAAAAATGCACACGCCGGATGCCGTGCAAGATTTTATTGCCAGCTTAGAGCACATTCATCAAGCGGAAAGCAGCGATCCCACCCAAGCTAAAGTAGTCAGCGTGATTTTGGACGGTGAAAACGCATGGGAGTATTACCCTTACAACGGCTACTATTTCTTAACGGAGTTATACGAAGCCTTGAGTGCCCACCCCGATATCGAAATGACCACCTTCAGCGATATCGTCAGCATGGTTGAAGCCAAGGCTAGCAAAGCAGACGTTATCGCTGCACCAGCCTTGCCGCACATAGCAGCAGGCAGCTGGGTATACGGTACGTTTAGCACCTGGATAGGCAGTAAAGACAAAAACTTGGCTTGGGATTTGTTGTGCGAAGCCAAGAAAACTTACGACAGCGTGATTGCGGCGAACAAGCTTAACGCGAAGCAAATCGCCGCCTGTGAACGGCAGTTGTCTGTATGCGAAGGGTCGGATTGGTTTTGGTGGTTTGGGGATTACAACTCGTCCGACAGTGTGGCCAGTTTTGATCAGCTTTATCGCCGCAATTTGATGAATTTATACGCTTTATTGCAACAGCCCGTTCCTAAAGCCTTGCATACCAGCATCAGTAGCGGTGGTGGCCATGCGGACAATGCCGGCACCATGCGTAGAGGTCAAGCCTAATCGCCTGCGGCATAGCGATTGGGCATAGGCATTCATGGCAGATACACACTACAGCGCCCCCCTAAATAAACGCCGTGCCGGGGTGTTGCTGCACATCAGCTCCTTACCTGGCCCTAACTCGGTAGGTAATTTGGGTGAGGACGCTTACCGATTTGTTGATTTCTTGCAAGCCGTTGGTGCCAGCGTTTGGCAAACCTTGCCTATCAATATGCCGCATGCCGATAATTCTCCCTATCAGTGCCTGTCTGCCTTTGCCGGCAATACCGATTTTATAGATTTGTCTGCGCTAGTGGCTGATGAATTGTTGAGTGTAGCCGATCTTCAAGGGCGCTTAAGCAGACCGGCCCTATTGTCTAAAGCTTATCAGGCCTATGCCCGCATTAATCAGGCTGGCATGCAGCAGGCGTATGCCGAGTTTTGCCAACAACACGCCTATTGGTTAGCGGATTTTTCGCTATTTTTAGCCCTACGGCAGCACTTTAAACAGCAGGCTTGGCATCAGTGGCCAGCCCCTTATAAAAACCGTGATGCGGCCACCTTAAATCAGGCGCGCCTGGATTTGGCTAAAGAAATAGCCGAGAATGAATTTGCCCAATACTTGTTCTTTAGTCAGTGGCAAAAGCTCAAGGGCTATGCCACATCAAAAAACGTGTGTTTATTTGGGGATATCCCAATTTTTGTGGCATACGATAGCGCAGACGTTTGGGCTAAAGCGCATTTGTTTAAATTGGATGCCAATAAAAATATGGCGGTGGTAGCAGGTGTGCCGCCAGATTATTTTTCAGCTACCGGCCAACGTTGGGGTAACCCACATTACGATTGGCAAGCCATGGCAAGCGACCACTATGCCTGGTGGATAGCACGCATGGCAACGCAACATGCCTTATTCGATGTGGTGCGCATAGACCACTTTAGAGGCTTGCAAGCGGCATGGGAGATCCCGGTGGATGAGGCCACGGCCATTAATGGCCGTTGGGAATTAGCGCCAGGGGTGGCCTTGCTGACGGCTATCAAGCAAGCCTTGCCCAATATTTGTTTGGTTGCTGAGGATTTGGGCATCATCACCGATGAAGTGAATCATTTACGTCTGCACTTTCAATTGCCTGGCATGAAGATTTTGCATTTTGCCTTTGGTGGCGACAGCGACAACCCTTATTTGCCGGAAAATATAGAAGAAAACAGTGTGGCCTACACCGGTACGCACGACAATGACACCAGTCTTGGTTGGTATAAGGCCTTGGATGAAGCGCAACTGCAGCATCTGCATGCGCACTTAGCGGCACATTTAGGCGAGGCGCATGAGCCTAACATGCCCATGGATTTGATTAGCATGGCCATGCACTGTAAGGCCTTGTTGGCCGTGGTGCCCATGCAAGATGTATTGGAATTGGATGGCCAGCACAGGATGAACACGCCAGGCACGGCCAGCGGCAACTGGCATTGGCGTTTTAATTGGACACAGCTTACGGATAGCATGCGGGCCCAATTTGCCGGTGTCGTCAGCGAAAGTGGGCGGGCTTAAAATCATGTGGATAGGCATGGACATAGGGGGTACTAACTTGCGTTTAGGCGTGTTTGCCGACGAAGGCTCGCCCAAGCTGCTAGAAGAAATGCGTTTTCAGGCGGACTTCAGCAAACTGTGCATGGCGCACAAAGACGCGCCCGAGCAAGCATGGCAGCAAATAGTCAGCACGCTAGCGCAAGCCATTGCCAAGGTGCGCCAGCAATATTCAGCAGTAGTGGGCGTGGGCATAGGCTTTCCCGGTTTTATTGATCCAGACAGCCAAAAAATACTGGCTTCGCCTAATTTGCCGGGTTTGCATCAAGTTGATTTGTCGGCTGATTTAAGCCGATTAATTGCTTTGCCAGTGTGGACGGTCAACGATGCCTTGGCCGCAGCTTACGGCGAATATGCCTTGCGGGCCCAGCAAATGAACAGCTTGATTTATCTGGGCCTAGGCACCGGGGTGGGCGGCGGCATGATACTGGATCAGCGAGCCGTGGCCGGTCAACACGGCGTAGCCATGGAAGTGGGGCACGTCATTATTCAGCCGCAAGGCCGTTTGTGTGGTTGCGGTAACCGTGGCTGTATGGAGCAATACGCTTCGGCGAGCGGTGTTAGCCTAACGTTTTTTGAGTCCAACGGCCGGCATGAGAGTGCGCAGACCATTGCGGAATTGGCGCAGGCAGGCAATCAAGCCGCTAAGCATGCTTACGCCATAGCGGGCAGCAGCTTGGCCCAAGCCTTAGCGCAAGTGTTGAAAGTGCTAGACATCAGCCAAGTGGTGATAGGCGGGGGCATGCGAGCAGCCTGGCCATTGATGGCAGACGCGTTCACTCAGCAATTGGACGAGGATTTGATACCGGTGCTGCGTGGCAAAATTAGCCTGCATTTGTCTGAATTGGGCGATCAAGCTGGCATGCTAGGGGCTGCCATGTTGGCCAAGGCTTACAGCCAGCATTAAGCTTGGTTTTGTGTAGTTAGGGTAGAGAGATAGAGTGATTCGACTTTAGCCCTGGCCCATGGGGTTTTACGCAGGAATTTTAGGCTGGAAGCCAGGCTGGGCTCGTGAGTAAAACAGCGCACCGGTATGCGGGTGGCTAAACCCGGGTAGCCATAATTTTCAATCAGTTGGCATAGCATAGTGGCTAGGGTAATGCCATGTAGCGGGTTGTTAATTTGATTGCTAGGGCAGGGTTTCATGATGGTCAGTGTAAGGCTTGGCTGCAAAACAGCCAATAAAAACATTAAGGATAAATGCGCATGAGCACGACATCATTAGACCAGCAAGCAGCCGGTATGGCCGACATCGGCAACCGACTGGCGTTTAGCAAAAAGCTGCAAAACACCACCAATAAAATACACGCGGCCAAGTGCATAGATGAGATTTTAACCGAAGTCAGCAGCGAGATATGCGATTTGTTTGCGGCAGAGCGCATTACGCTATACCTGCAAAGCGATGACGGTAAGGCCATCGTCTCTAAAATAAAAACCGGTCTCAACCAGTTCAAAGAACTGAAATTGGCCATCACACAAACCAGCATAGCCGGTTACGTGGCGCTCAATAAATGTTTGCTAAACATCGCCGATGTTTACGATGATGCCGAGTTATTGGCCATCAGTCCGTCCATCCAATTTCTAAAGGAAGTCGATTTAAAAACCGGTTTTCACGCTAAGCAAATGTTGGTGTTTCCAATATTGTCCGCGGACGACGGGCGTTTGATAGGCGTGGTGCAATTAATTAACAGTTTATCCGGCTTGCCATTCTCCCGTTTATTAGAAGAGGGCGCGCCTGAGCTAGCAAAAACCCTAGCCATCGCTTTTGATCAACGCCAAGCCATGCCCTTGATCAAGAGTAAGTATGATGGTTTGGTGGCCGCCGGCCACCTTAGCCCAGAGGACTTAGCCAGCGCCCAACGTTTGGCGCGTAGCCAAGGCAGCGATTTGGAGTCGGTATTAATCGCCGACTACCAAGTGCAGGCACGCCACATAGGGGGGGCTTTAGCCGAATTTTTTAATGTGCCGTATGAGCCATACCAAGCCGATCGCCCCAAGCCGGTTGATTTGCTTAAGCAGCTCAAACAGGAATACGTTGAAGCCAACGCTTGGTTACCAATATCACTAGGCAATCAAGATAGCCTGGTGATTCTGACGCCGGACCCAGAGAGAATTAAAAGCAGCGGCATTGTCAGCCACGTTTTGCCACGTTATCCCAACATCCGGTACTGCGTTTGTTTGCAGCAAGACTTTACACTAACGGTTGAGCAGTTTTATGGCAGTAACGGCACCAGTGGCTTTGTCGGCGATCTGTTGTCGGAAATGGCCGATGAGGAAGAGCCAAGCAGCCTGAGTGCCGATGAAGTGAACATGGCGACGGACAATGAATTGGTTAAGTTGGTCAATAAGATCGTGGTCGATGCATACAACCAAGGTGCGTCCGATATCCACATAGAACCCTATCCGGAAAAAGGCAAAACGCAAATTCGTTTTCGTAAAGACGGCACATTGGTCAATTACATAGAGGTGCCAGCCAGCTACCGTAACGCCCTGTGTGCACGCATAAAAATCATGTGCGACTTGGATATATCCGAGAAGCGCAGGCCGCAAGATGGCAAGATGAAATTAAAAAATACGGACCGCTGGACATCGAGTTGCGGGTGGCTGCCATCCCCTCTGCAGGCGGCATGGAAGACATCGTCATGCGTATTTTGTCGGCGGGTAAACCCATCCCGTTGGACGAGTTGGGCTTATCCGATTGGAATAATCAACAGCTCAAAAGCGTGATAAGTAAACCTTACGGCTTGTTTTTTGTTTGCGGCCCAACCGGCTCAGGCAAAACCACCACCTTGCATTCTGCCTTGGGCTACATCAACACACCGGAAACCAAAATTTGGACGGCCGAAGACCCAGTGGAGATCACGCAAAAAGGCTTGCGCCAAGTGCAAATTAATAAAAAAGCCGGGCTGGATTTTGCCACCATCATGCGGGCTTTTTTACGCGCGGACCCGGATGTCATCATGGTAGGCGAAATGCGTGATAAGGAGACAGTCTCCACCGGCATTGAGGCCTCCCTAACAGGGCATTTGGTGTTTGCCACCTTGCACACCAATAGCGCGCCCGAATCGGTCGTGCGCTTGTTGGACATGGGCATGGATCCATTCAACTTTGCCGATGCACTATTAGGCATATTGGCTCAACGTTTAGCTAAGCGCTTGTGTGAGTGCAAACAGCCTTACCAGGCCTCGCTGGATGAAATGCAACTATTGCTGCAGGAATACAGTGAAGAGTTGAAAAACACAGCGGCATGGCAACGCGATCCGCAGGCCAGCGAGCAAGCTGTATTAGCCAGTTGGCAAAAAGCCTACGCAGACGGGCAGCGGCAATTCACCTTATACCGACCATGCGGCTGCGACAAATGCAATGGCACAGGCTATAAGGGCAGGTTGGGTTTGCACGAATTGATGCTAGGCAGCGAGGCCGTTAAAAAGAACATACAAGAACGCGCTAGGGTGGCTGACATCGTTGCAACCGCCCTAGATGAAGGCATGCGCACTTTGAAGCAAGATGGCATAGAGAAAGTCTTGCTAGGCTTAACCGACATGCATCAAGTGCGCGCCGTGTGCATCAAATAAAGTCGTGCGCCCAGTAATAGCATGATTTACCTTGTGCGCAGATTTTGACTTCTCTACAATGCGCATAGCTTAAGGCCATGCCCCCGTAGCTCAGTGGATAGAGCATCCCCCTCCTAAGGGGAGGGTCACACGTTCGATTCGTGTCGGGGGCACCAATCATGCATTCTAATAATTTCTATAGACTCAGTATCGGAGCTTTAAAAATTGACGGTTGAATTTTTATACTTGCTTATTTTGGCTGTTTTTCTTATCGCCATGCTTTACTCCTCTGTGGGGCACGCTGGCGCATCCGGATACATTGCAGTCATGTCCTTGTTGTCATTGGCACCGGATGTGATTAAGCCGACCGCCTTATCTTTGAATATCTTGGTGGGAACAATTGCCACATGGCAATTTTATAGAGCCGGGCATTTTTCCTGGTCGCTATTTTGGCCTTTTGCGGCCTTTGCTGTGCCTTGTGCCTTTGTTGGTGGGCAGCTTAATTTACCTACCCAGCTATTTAAAATGCTTTTAGGCATGGTCTTGCTGTACTCGGCTATGCGGTTTTTTGTGCAATCTAAACAAAGCACGCAAATACATGAACCACCTCGCGCTCAGGCTTTGGTTGCTGGGGCGGGCATAGGTTTTTTATCTGGATTGACTGGCACCGGCGGCGGCATTTTTTTAACGCCATTATTACTCTTGATGGGCTGGGCGGATGCCAAGCGGGCAGCGGCTGTTTCCGCATTGTTTGTCCTACTCAATTCGATTGCTGGCCTGGCTGGCAATGTTAGTGCCACCAAAGCCTTGCCATCCTTCCTTGTTCCCTTGCTTATTGCCGCTGCATTAGGTGGAATGGTAGGTGCCTATTTTGGCAGTCGACGCCTTCCGCCTCATGGCATAAAAAAGCTGTTGGCCTTGGTGTTATTGATTGCCGGTTTAAAACTGCTATTAAGCTAAGTTTAGATTGATGGGGCTAGGCATTAGCTTGCTTGGCATCCAGCACTTCCCACCGGGCGAGCAAGGCTTCCAATAGGCTGTCTATTTCAACTAAGCGCGCTTGCAAGGTTTTAACCAAGGCTGCCTGCGTTTTGTATATCTCGCTGTCAGCCAATTGCGTATTAATCTCGGCTTGTTCCGTTTCAAATTGTTCTATGCTCAAGGGGATGTCGGCCAGCTCTTTTTCCTCCTTAAAGCTGAGTTTGCTGGCAGCTTTCACGGCTGCCGGTTTGTTTTGCGGTTTGGCCGCCTGCGCCAATTCGCTGAGGCGTTTGTCTTCTGCTCGATTGGCTTGAGCCCGTTGTAGGCTAAAGCGTTGCCAGTCGTCAAAGCCGCCGCCGAATTCGGTTAATATGCCATTGCCTTCAAAGGCAATCACTTGCGTGACGGTGTTTTCTAGAAACGCCCGATCATGGCTGACTAGAAATAGCGTGCCAGTAAAATCTTGCAACAGGCTTTCCAATAGCTCTAAGGTGTCGATGTCCAAGTCGTTGGTTGGTTCGTCCAACACCAAGACATTGGCCGGCCGTGCGAACAATCGAGCCAGTAGCAAACGGTTGCGTTCGCCGCCGGATAAGGATTTAACTGGGGAGCGTGAGCGTTGCGGCGGAAATAAAAAGTCTTCCAAATAGCTGATGACGTGCTTGCGTTCGTTGCCTATTTCGACAAAATCCGAGCCCGGACTGATGGTGTCGGCCAAGGTGGCTTCTTCATCCAATTGCTCACGCATTTGATCAAAATACGCCACATTGATTTTGGTGCCGCGTTCAATTTTGCCGCTGTCGGCCTCGATGTCGCCTAGTATTAATTTAAGCAGGGTGGTCTTGCCTATGCCGTTAGGGCCAAGTAAGCCTATCTTGTCGCCACGCAAAATCCGTGTGCTGAAGTGGCTTATCAGGGTTCTATCACCGTATGCTTTGCTGACATTGTCTAGTTCGGCGACCAATTTGCCGCTGCGTTCACCGGCATCCAAATTCAGTTTGACGTTGCCTTGGCGTTCACGGCGTGCCGCACGGTCTAAGCGCAGCGCTTCCAATCTGCGCACGCGGCCCTCATTGCGTGTGCGTCTGGCCTTAATGCCTTGGCGTATCCAGACTTCTTCTTGAGCTAAGAATTTGTCAAATTTAGCCGCGTGGGTTTCTTCCACGGCGATCAATTCTTCTTTTTTAATTTGATATTGGCTAAAGTTGCCGACAAAATCCGTCAATATGCCGCGATCTAGCTCGGTAATGCGGGTAGCCAAGCTATCCAGGAAGCGGCGATCGTGGGTGATGAATAACACGCTGCCGGTGAAACTTAACAACAAGTCTTCTAACCACTGTATGGCCTCTAAATCCAAATGGTTGGTCGGCTCGTCCAGCAATAGCACTTCGGGTTCGGCTACCAGAGCGCGCCCCAGGGCCACGCGTTTGCGCCAACCGCCGGATAGGGTGGAAATCAAGGCGTCGGCATCGAGCTTCAAACGGCTTAATACCGTTTCTACACGCGATTGCGCCGCCCAACCGTTTTGCATGTCCAATTCGTGTTGCAAATGCTGCATCTTAGTCATCAAGGCGTCGATGTCGGCTTCAGGCATGCCCATGTCGTGGGTCACTTGATGGTAATCAATGATGGTTTGTTGCAAGGCGCCCAAGCCTTCTGCCACCGCTTCAAATACCGTGTGCGCGGTGTTCAATTCCGGTTCTTGTGGCACGTAAACTACGCGGGCATTGGGTGCGCGCCAAACGTTGCCTTCATCCAATTTGATGGTGCCGGCTATGGCTTTCAATAAGCTGGATTTGCCGGCGCCGTTGCGACCAATTAAGCCCACTCGTTCGCCTGCGTCCAGTTGAAAGGCAGCGTGATCAAGTAGGGCGTGATGACCAAAAGCAAGGGAGGCGTTATCTAAGGTAATAAAAGGCATGGGTTTTGATGGTTTTCTAAAGGGTTGGTGCTAGAAGTTCAGCTTTAGTGCGATTATAACCGAGCTCTGCTCGATTTCAGGCCGGCCTTACTTATTAGCCAGCATGGCTTTGATATTAGCCATTTTTGATTTGCCAAAATCTTTGCTAATTTCTGGGTCATTAAAGGGATTGCCAAAATGGCGCACGTCGTCCTTGGGCAATTCGGCAATGAAGCGACTGGGTTCGCACAACTCCATTTCACCGGCGCGCTTGCGTTTCTTGCACCAGGATATGTTTAAGGATTTTTGTGCGCGGGTAATGCCTACGTACATAAGGCGGCGTTCTTCTTCGATTTTAGTTGGGTCGGTCACACCTAGGTCTACGCTCTCCCTATGCGGCAGTATGCCTTCTTCTACACCGATTAAAAAAACGTGGCCAAACTCCAAACCCTTGGCGGCATGCAAAGTGGACAGCTTAACCGCATCGACTTCGCCTGTCTCTTGGCCTTCTAGCATGCTCATTAAGGAAACCATTTGCGTCAGTTCCAGCAGATTTTTTGCCTCGGCTTCATTACCGTATTCGGTATTGGGCTCGCCTTTTTTACTCAGCCAGCCTATGAAGTCCATGACGTTAGCCCATTTTACTTCGGCTGCACGTGGTTCTTCGCTGTCGTATAAAAACGCTTCGTATTGGATGGTGTTGAGTAAGTCGTCCAACACCTCGTTCGCCGGGTCGCGCACGGCGCGTTGCTGCAACTTGCTGATGTAGGCGCAGAAGTTGAGTAAATCGTCCAATTGCTTAGCGCCCACGTCGCTTTGAAAGTCCGCTTCAAATGCCGCAGCGAATAGGGATATTTTCTGCAAGCTGGCATACTCGCCCAAACGTTCCAAGGTGGTGTTGCCTATGCCTTTTTTCGGGGTGGTGGCGGCGCGTATAAAAGCCGGGTCATCGTCTTCGTTGGCTACCAGGCGTAAATAACTGACTAAGTCTTTAATCTCCGCCTTGTCAAAGAAAGATTGACCGCCTGATACCGTGTAGGGAATTTTATGATTACGCAATTGTTGCTCAAAAATGCGCGCCTGGTGATTGCCTCGGTATAAAACCGCGTAATCCATAAATTTGCTGCGATGCTCAAATTTATGCGCTTGTATTTTCATGATGACCGATTCTGCCTCGGCTTCCTCGCTCATGGCGGCCGACACTTGTATCAAATCGCCGGTGCCCAAATCGCTCCATAATTTCTTCTCAAACAACTTGGGGTTGTTGCTGATCACCTGGTTGGCCGCGCGCAATATGCGCACCGTGGAGCGGTAGTTTTGTTCCAATTTAATGACTTTTAGCTTGCTAAAGTCATCGGTGAGTTGGCGTAAATTTTCCACATCGGCCCCGCGCCAACCATAGATAGCTTGGTCGTCGTCGCCCACGGCAGTGAATTGCCCGCGCAGGCCAGTGAGCATTTTGACCAATTTATATTGGCAAGCATTGGTGTCTTGGTATTCGTCGATAAGCAAATACTGCAATTTCCGCTGCCATTTATTCAGGGCGCTTTCGTGCGCCTGAAAAAGCTCTACGGGCAATTTGATTAAATCATCGAAATCCACTGCTTGGTAAGCTTTTAGGGTTTGTTGGTAGAGTTGGTAGACCTTAGCCGCTGCCACAGTTAAATCTTCATCGGCTTGAGCTTTGGCTTGATCGGCATTTAAGAATGCATTTTTCCATGCCGAAATTTGCCATTGGGTTTTACGAATTATTTGTTTGTCTGTGGTGGCCAATATGTCTGCCACAATTTTGTAGCTGTCTGAGGAATCCAGTATGGAAAACTGCGGCTTGTAACCCAATAGGGCGGCTTCGGCACGCAGCATTTGCAGGCCTAGTGAATGGAAGGTCGCTATGGTCAGGCCTTTAGTGCTTTTGCCTTGCATTAATTTGCCCACCCGATCTTGCATTTCGCGTGCAGCTTTATTGGTGAAGGTGATGGCCGCTATTTCTTTAGGTGAATAACCGGCCTCGTCGATCAAATAGCTGATTTTTTGCGTGATGACTCGGGTCTTGCCGCTACCTGCGCCAGCCAGAACCAACAAGGGGCCATCTAGGTATTTGACCGCTTCGCGTTGGGGAGAATTAAGGCTGTTTAACATGCGCTAGTGTGTGATGGGAATTGAGGTAATCGGGCAGGCTGAGATTTTAGCGTTTACCGGTTTAACTAGCTACTTAAACTTGCGTCTGCCGGTGCTTTGCGTAAAGCGTGCCATAATTCATTTTTAATCATCAAGCACAGGAACAAACATGCGATCGACTAAGGCCAGCGCTGCCATTGATAGACTTAAGCGCCGCAGTGATAACCCGCTTTATTCCATGAGCATGAGCAGCGCTGGGCTGTTTAGCTTGCAGTTAGGCGACGGCTTGGGTAACAGCACGCGCTTATGTGAGCCCATGGCCATGGATGAATTTGTTGCGTGGGTGAATGGCTACGGCCCGCAAATAGTCAAGCGCGTGAGCAAGCTAGACCTGGCGTTTAGTAAGCAGTTGCAGAAAAAAAGCACTTAGCTTGGGGTTGCTGCGGTCTCGTCCGTGTCATTGTCTGTAGCATTGTCTGGCAACACTAGGCTTGCTTGCGTCATCAAGGCGCGACTATTTGGCGTTTCTAAGCTAATGCGGCCTATGGCGCCACTGCGGTAATCGGTTAAAAACGCCATGGCGGTTTTTTCCATGTCCCATAAGCCGTCATGCCGCTTATAGGTTCGGCGTTTTGCTATGGCTTCCAATAAATCCACACCGTCCATCTTGCTCACATCGAGCAGGGCGCCATTGTGCTTCATGCTATCCAATTTGTAGCGCGCATTAAGCAGGGCGGGGTAGGTTTTAAGCAAGTTGTCGGCCAAAAAAAGCGCTACGTCTTCGTCTATGACGGCGTTGCGGCCTATGGCGTGGCTGGCGGCCAGCATGTAGCCATCGGATTCGTATTGTATCTTGGGCCACATCATGCCTGGTGTGTCGGTGATGCTCATGGTTTCAGATAAATCAAAACGCTGTTGACTTTTGGTGACGGCTGGTTCGTCGCCCACCTTAGCCACGCGTCGATTCAATAGGGCGTTCATTAAAGTAGACTTGCCCACATTGGGGATGCCCATGATCAGCATGCGTAAGGGTTTTAAGTGCGTGCCGCGGTGCGGCGTTAGGGCTAGGCAGTGCTTAGGAATTTTATTGGCGTCACCGGGCTTTTTGCAAGACAGCGCGACGGCTTTGGTGTTGGGTTGGCTGTTGAAATAATTAAGCCATGCTTGGGTGGCCAAGGGGTCAGCCAGATCGGCTTTGTTGAGGATTTTGAGTTGCGGGCGCTGACGGAATAAACGCATTTCATCTATCATGGGGTTGTGGCTGGCAGCAGGCACCCGGGCATCCAACACCTCGATGACGATGTCGGTGAACTCCATCGTTTCTTCGGCTTTTTTGCGCGCTTGGGTCATGTGCCCTGGGTACCACTGAATCGCCATCTATATCATCCTTCTTCCGTGCTTGCTTTGTTGAAGCGCCTCAACATGTTTAGATTTTTTGAGGCATTGCATTGCTCTGTCCGCGCATTTTAACATTGCCTAGAGTAATTCCCCTTTTTATCTGCGAGCCGGCAGTTTGTTCGGATTTTGCCTTAAAATAGCGGCATGACCATGCCCGCAGAAATTCGCCCCAATCAATCCATAGACTTGCTTAAAGCCTTGCACATCCTCACGCGCGACGGCAAGCTCAACCAAGACAGTAGACGCAAACTGAAGCAGGTTTACCATTTAGTAAACTTCATCGAGCCCTTGTTTAAGGAGGCGCTGTTGCGCAATGAGCAGCCTGTTATTGTTGACCATGGGGCAGGCAAGTCTTATTTGGGTTTTATCTTGTATGACTTATTATTAAAGCAGCATGCGGCTGGCCAAGTAATAGGCATAGAAAGCCGACCTGAGTTGGTGGCGAAATCCCAGCAATTGGCGGCAGAGCTGCAATTTACGCGCATGGACTTTCAGCATTTAACGGTAGCCGAATCCATCACTTCACCCAGCTTGCCGGCTAAAGTGGACATGGTGACCGCTTTGCATGCTTGCAACACGGCGACCGACGATGCCATACGCTTTGGCTTAAGCAAGCAAGCCAGTTACATGGTATTGGTGCCATGTTGTCAGGCGGAAGTGGCGGAAGCCTTGCGTCTGCATAAAAACGAAAGTTTTTCACTATCACCATTGAGTGAAATTTGGCGCCACCCTATACACACCCGTGAATTTGGTAGCCAACTGACCAATGTCTTACGCTGTTTGCAGTTGGAGGCGGCTGGATACCAAGTCACCGTCACCGAGCTGGTGGGCTGGGAGCACTCCATGAAAAATGAGTTAATCGTCGCCAAGTACACCGGTCAGCCGCGTAAGAACGCTATGGCTCGCTTGCAGGCGATATTGCAAAGCTTGAATTTAATGGATCTGCGCGCTCGCTTTATGGCTTAACAGCCCCATCGCAGTGCCGCTGTGTGTACTGGACTGTCCCAATGGTGTTTAATTTCATCGTCCAATAGGCATAAGCTTACCGAAGCCCCTGCCATGTCGAGAGCCGTGGTGTAATTACCTACCAATGAGCGTGAGATGGCTATGCCATGTTTTTTGAGTAATGTTGCTGCGCTATGGTAGATTAAATACAGTTCCATTAAGGGAGTGGCGCCAAAGCCGTTAACTAACAACAAAGCTTCAGGCTGACCTTTTAGACATAATTGCTTTTGTTGCCAATCCGCCAGTATGGCCTTAACGCACTCATTAACAATGGCGTCTGCCTCTTGCATTTTGACTCGGTGTCGACCGGGTTCACCGTGTATGCCAACGCCCATTTCTATTTCATTGTCGCCTATGGCAAAGGTAGGGCGACCAGCCGCTGGCACCGTGCAGCTGGTCAGTGCTACGCCCATGCTGGAAGTGCGCACATTTACTTTTTCGCCTAGGGCTTTGCAATCGGCAAGACTGGCGCCAGTTTCGGCTAGGCTGCCCACGCATTTTTCCACGATGACGGTGCCGGCTACCCCACGGCGGCCCTCGGTGTAGGTGCTGTTTACCACAGCGCAATCGTCACTGGTATAGACCGTGGCATTTTCAACCGACAACATTTCTGCTGCCATTTCAAAATTCATGACATCACCGGCGTAGTTTTTGACTATAAATAACACGCCCTTGTCGCTGGCGATGTGCTCTGCTGCTGTCAGCATTTGGTCTGGGGTGGGTGAGGTGAATACGTGGCCTGGGCAGGCAGCATCGAGCATGCCGTAACCTATGTAGCCAGCGTGCAGGGGTTCGTGGCCAGAACCGCCGCCAGAAATTAACGCCACTTTATTCGCTGCTGGTTTTTTGCGACTGAGAAAATGCGGGTTTAGTGATAGGTTGACTAAGTCGGCATGCGCTTGTGCAAAGCCACTCAAGCTTTCTATTAAGACGTCATCCAGTTTGTTTATGAATTTTTTCATTGTTTATCCTGACTTAATATCGTGTGCTATTTATGGGGTGCGATGCTAACTGGCAGATGGCTGTTATTATTAACTGACAACTTTTGGCGCCGGGATCCAAATGGCCTATTGCTCGCTCACCTAACCCGGCCGCTCGTCCTTTGGTCGCGATAAGGTCGCGCGTGTTTTGCAAGCCTTGGTCTGCGGTATCAATTATGGCCTTGCAAATTAGGGGTGTGCTCTGTTTTTTTTCGGCCAGCAGCTTAAATTGTTGCGATACCGGTATGAGTACATCCAGCATGGTTTTTTCGCCCAGGCCGGCTTTGCCTCGAAGCATGATGGCTTGCACGCCGGCATCAAAAGCCAGTGCAATCGAGAGTGGATTGGTATTTTCTGCAGTCGGCCATTGTTTTGCCATGCTGATAAAAAAGCTAGCCATCAGCGCCCCAGATGCACCTCCTAAGGTGCTAAGCAGTTTCAAGCCAATTTTATTTAAGGCTAGTGCAACACTTAATGAGGTCAACTCGTCTTCCATGCTAACGATAGCTTGTGCGCCACGCACCATGTTGATGTAGTGGTCACCGTCACCTATGGCACGGTCTAGTGATTCCAAAGCTGCTTCGTTGTCTAGGATGGATTTTTGTACGGCTTTTGCAGCGTCTAAAAGGAAGGCGGTGTGCATGGAGGATGGGTTCCATTTTGTTTTCTAGTGAATATCACTATATTGCAATTGCGTTAAACTTGCTAAACTCTACACATGTTAACTTGTCATTTCAACTGCCTACAATAAAGCAAAATCTGTCTTCTACATGAGCTTAAAATTCCGTTTAAATCTTCTCATTACATTGTTGTCACTGGCTTTTATCTTGGTGGTGGGCAGTATACTGGTCAACGACACGCGCACATCCATACGCGAGCGAGTTGAGGCGGCCAGTCGTGTCACTGTGCAATTACTTGATACGGTAATCATTAGTTCTGCCCTTAATCCGGAATACGGTCAAACAGATAAGGTCTTACAAAGCTTTTTGCAGTCTCTAGGTTACGTGCGCAGCAGCCACATCGTGCTGTACGACATCAGTGGCAACGTTTTGTATACTTCGCCGGCATCGACCTACAAGGCGGATGTTCACGCGCCATCGTGGTTTGAGAAAATGGTCCAGCCGCCAGTGGAGACAGTGGAACGCCGTATACGTTATGGTACCTTGGTGGTGTCGTCCAGTGCCGCCGGTTCAATACGCGAAGCTTGGTCGGGTTTTAGGCAGTTGATGTGGGTGGGTTTGTTTTTTTTCGTGTTGCTCAATTTGATGGTGTATGCCTTGTTAAGCCACTCCTTGAAGCCGATTAAACCTATATTGACCTCGATTAACCGAATGGAGCGAGGCGATTTAAGCACGCGCTTGCCGACCTTTACGCTCCCGGAATTCAATCGCATAGGCCATAGTTTGAACCGCATGGCCGAGTCTTTAGCCATGGAGCGCCAATTGGAAGAAAACCGTCAGCTCACCCAGTTGATTCAAACCCACATTGAAGACGAGCGTCGCAGTTTGGCGAGAGAATTACATGATGAGCTTGGTCAGTATGTCACGGCCATCAAAACCTTTGCGGTGGCAATCGCCAATAAGGCCAAGGATAAATCGCCGGACATAGCGGCCAATGCGCAAACCATAGTGGGCGCAGCCAACCAAATTTACGAAGGCATGCACAGCATCATAAGGCAGTTGCGCCCCGGAGCTTTAGACAACTTAGGCTTGTCCGAAACCTTGCGCGATACGATGAATTACTGGCAAAAACTGCATGCTAACGTGCGTTTCGAATTAAAGTTAAACGGTCAGTTAGACGATTTGGGCGAGAGCTTGAATATCAATGTTTTTCGCATAGTTCAAGAATCCATTAACAATGCCTTAAAGCACGCGCAAGCATCAAGCATAGAGGTCAGTTTGACCTTGCTTGAAAACGAGTTGCAGTTGCTGATTAAGGACGATGGCGTAGGCATGAACATGGCGTCAGTCGATCAATCTCAGCATTTCGGTTTGCTAGGCATACGCGAGCGTGTGCAGGGTTTTCACGGCAGCTTTAGTCTGCTGTCTGAACCGAATCGTGGTACCGCGATCCATATCAACATTCCGCGGGTAAGTTAGGCCGCTTTTAGTGAACGGGTAAAAAATAATGAGCGTAATTAATGTGATGTTGGTGGACGATCATGCGGTAGTGCGCATGGGTTTTAAAATGCTACTGGAAACCGATGCGGACATTAAGGTGGTGTGCGAAGCCGAAAGCGGTGAGCAAGCCATACAGCGTTACATGGAATTCAAGCCACATGTGGTGGTCATGGATATCACCATGCCGGGTATAGGCGGCTTGGAAGCCATAGAGCGCATTTTAGCCAAAGACAGTGCGGCAAAAATACTGGTGCTGTCGGCCCATGAGGATTCGGTGCATCCCAAACGCGTGCTCAATGCCGGTGCCATGGGCTATTTAACTAAACGCAGTGCCGCCGAAGAGATGATCAAAGCGATACGCGTGGTGGCCAGTGGCAAGAAATACTTGGAAGCGGGCGTGGCTCAGCAAATGGCCATACAGCAATTGTCTGGCGATCAAAATCCAGTGGACGTGTTATCCCCTAGGGAGTTTGAGGTGTTCATGGCATTGGCTAAGGGTAAAACCACCAATGAGATTGCTGAAACCTTATTTTTAAGCCCACGTACGGTGGGCACCCATCTATACAACATCAAGCAAAAGTTAAATGCAAACAACTCGGCGGAAATTGCCTTGATTGCCATGCGCAGCGGCTTGTTGGAAGCCTAGTAAGTTAGACGGCTTTGCTGCGTAGGCTGATGAGTCCGCTTAAGACTATCAGGGCTATGGCTAGGCAATCGCTGAAGCTTAACTGCTCTCCCCACCACAACACACCAAATAGGCTCGCTAACATCACCGTGGTGTAAGCTAAACTGGCTACCACCAAGGTGTCGCCAGTGCGATAGGCCCGCGTCATGGCTAGCTGGGCGACGGTGGCCGTGGCACCTAAGCCGATTAGCAGCGGCATATCTTGCCAATTCAAGCGATGAAATCCGTTTAGTAGCAGGCTGTTCATGCCGTCTAAGCGTTGGAGTTGCGGCGCCATCAGCATCCACAATCCTGCCAATACGGTAGACACCAAGGTAAAGTAAAACACCGTGCGGGTATCCGGTTCGTTTTGTTGCCCCAATTGTTTGACGTGCACATAGGCCCAAGCAGCGCCAAGCCCAGACAATAAACCCAGGCTGCCGGCCAAGGCGTTACCGCTGTTTAAAGTGGGTTTCAGTAGCAAGCTGACGCCAATAAAGCCTATGATGAGCGCTAATAGCAGCGTTCTTTTGAGTGCTTCCTGCAATAAAAAAGGCGACAATAAAGCGAGGAATAAAGGCGAGGTGTAATTAAGCGTCATGGCGGTTGCGAGCGGCAAGTGTGCGATGGCGTAAAAAAATAACACCAAGGAGGCAAAGCCAACCAGTGCGCGTGACATCTGCTTGAAAAGCACCGGCGTGGCCAGGCTTATTTTTTGACAATGCAGGTAGAGGGTTACCGTGATTAAGCCAAATAAAGAGCGGTAAAACACCAGTTCGCTGCTGCTAAATTTTGTTGCTCCGAGCTTAACCAATGCGCCCATTAGCGCAAAGCCAAGCGCAGCAAGCAGCATCCATAGGCTGCCTAGATTAGGCAAACTGCTGAGGTTTAATCGAAAAGCTTTGATTTTTTGCATGGATTTTGTGTGCTAAGCTACTGTTTTTAATATGCTAGCCAGCTAGACTACAGCTTGCCAAATACGGGGTTTTCAGATAATCTCACACTTATTATTTTACGTGTATTTATGAATGCAATGGTGTTTGCTTTAAAGCAATCGCTGGCGATTATAAATTCAGGCTGTGGCCCATACCCAATCCACACACTTCAGTCCCAACGGCGGCATTGGTCGCCGTTTTTCATTATTGTTTTGGGTTAATTTTTATTAAAGAGTGCTATGTCAGATCATTTAATGAACACCTATATGCGTCAGCCGGTCACCTTTACTAAAGGCGAGGGGGTGTGGCTGTGGGACGCGAATGGGGAAAAATACCTGGACGCCTTAGCTGGGGTGGCGGTAAATGGCTTGGGCCATGCGCACCCTAAACTGGTTGCGGCCATTAGTGAGCAGGCCGCCAAGCTCATACACGTATCGAATATCTACCAGATTGCCGAGCAGGCCGCTTTGGCCGATAAGTTGTGTGCTATCTCGGGCATGGATAAGGTGTTCTTTTGCAATTCCGGTTGCGAAGCCAATGAAGCCAGTATCAAGTTGGCTAGGCTTTATGGGCACAACAAAGGCATCAGCAGCCCAGAAATTATTGTGATGGACAAGTCCTTTCACGGACGCACCATGGCGACTTTATCGGCAACCGGCAATCGCAAGGTGCAAGCTGGCTTTGAGCCCTTGGTCAGCGGTTTTATACGCGTGCCTTACGATGACGTCGATGCGGTTAAGCAAGTGGCCAGTAGCAACCCGAATGTGGTGGCCATATTGGTTGAGCCGGTTCAAGGTGAAGGCGGCATCAATATTCCTAAAGACAGCAGTGCCTATTTGGAAACCCTGCGGCAAATTTGCGATGCCCACGGCTGGCTGCTCATGGTTGATGAAGTGCAAACTGGCATAGGTCGTACCGGCACTTGGTTTGCTTACCAACACACGGCAATTATGCCGGATGTCATGAGTTTAGCTAAGGGCTTGGGTTCCGGTGTGCCCATAGGAGCATGCTTGGCAAGGGGTAAAGCGGCTGAGGTGTTTGTTTATGGTAAACACGGATCAACCTTTGGCGGCAACCCCTTAGCCTGTGCGGCCGGCTTGGCGACATTGGCGACGATAGAAGACGAGGGCTTGTGTGCTCATGCAGAAAAAATGGGCGAGCTGATTAAATTGGGTTTCCAGACAGCGTTTGCTGATACGCCGGCCGTCAAAATGGTGCGTAATGCCGGTTTAATGATAGGCATAGAGCTGGATAGGCCTTGCGGGGAATTGGTTAAAATGGCCTTAGAAGCCAAGTTGCTAATCAACGTCACGGCAGACAAGGTGGTGCGATTGTTGCCGCCTTTGGTCATCAAGCAAGACGAGGCGCAAGAATTGGTTAAGCGTTTGTCTGCTGTTATAAAAGAATATTTAAAACAATAAGTTGTAATTTAAACTTAATAAGTTAGATTAAAAATAGCAAGCGTTATTTGGAAGCAAAGCGGTAAACACATGTCAATAAAACATTTCTTACAATTCAATGACTTATCTCGCGAAGAGCTGCTCTACGTGTTTGAGCGCACCCGCATCATTAAGAGTCAATTTAAGGCATACCAACAATACTGGCCCCTGCAGGATCGCACCTTGGTGATGATCTTTGAAAAGGCCAGCACCCGCACCCGCTTGTCTTTCGAAGCAGGTATGCAGCAGTTAGGCGGCTCCGCCATTTACCTCAATACCCGTGATTCGCAATTGGGCCGTGGTGAACCAGTCGAAGACGCCGCGCAAGTCATTTCGCGCATGAGTGACATCGTTATGATACGGACCTTTGAGCAGGAGATTATCGAGCGTTTTGCGGCAAATTCACGTGTGCCAGTGGTCAATGGTTTAACCAATGAATACCATCCTTGCCAAATATTGGCGGACATTTTCACCTACATCGAGCACCGTGGCTCCATAAAAGGCAAGACCGTGGCGTGGATAGGCGATAGTAACAACGTTTGCAATACCTGGTTGCAAGCGGCCGAGGTGCTGGATTTCAATGTGCATGTTTCTACGCCACCGGGCTACGAAGTCGAGCCTGAGCGGGCAAACTTGTACGGTAATAACCATTTCGAAGTCTTTGCTGATCCTATGGATGCGGCCAGAGGTGCACATTTGGTTACCACCGATGTTTGGACCAGCATGGGCTTTGAGGCAGAAAACGAAGAGCGCTTGCGTGACTTTGTGGATTGGCAGGTCGATGCCGACATGATGCAAGTGGCAGCTGAAGACGCTTTGTTCATGCATTGCCTACCGGCGCACCGCGGCGAGGAAGTGTCAGCTGAAGTGATAGACGGGCGCCAATCCGTGGTTTGGGACGAGGCAGAGAATCGATTGCACGTGCAAAAAGCGTTAATGGAATATTTATTATTAGGAAAAGTTTAAGCAATGAGCACAGTTAAAAAAGACATTAAAAAAGTGGTGTTAGCCTATTCAGGCGGCCTGGATACTTCGGTTATTCTGAAATGGTTACAAGACGAGTACCAATGCGAAGTGGTCACCTTCACCGCAGACCTAGGTCAAGGTGAAGAGTTGGAGCCAGCAAGGGCTAAGGCCACGGCAGCAGGCGTTAAAGAGATTTACATAGACGATTGCCGTGAAGAATTTGTGCGTGACTTTGTCTTTCCTATGTTCAGAGCCAACACCGTCTACGAAGGTGAATACCTATTGGGCACCTCGATTGCGCGCCCATTGATCGCCAAACGCCTCATTGAAATTGCCGCCGAAACCAATGCAGACGCCATCTCACATGGCGCTACCGGCAAGGGTAACGACCAAGTGCGCTTTGAGTTGGGTGCGTACGCCTTAAATCCAAACATACAAATCATTGCGCCATGGCGTGAGTGGGATTTATTGAGCCGTGAAAAATTGATGGCCTACGCGGAAAAGCACGGCATTCCGGTCGACATGAAGCACAAGCAAGGTGGCAGCCCATACAGCATGGATGCTAATTTATTGCACATTTCCTACGAAGGCCGTCACTTGGAGGACCCGGCTGCCGAGGCAGAAGAGTCGATGTGGCGTTGGAGCGTGAGCCCAGAAAAAGCACCGGATGCCGCTGAGTACTTGGACATTGAATACGTGAATGGCGACCCGGTGAGCTTGAATGGCGAGGCCATGAAGCCGCATGCCATATTGGCCCACCTTAATAAAATGGGTGGTAAGCACGGTATAGGCCGTTTGGATTTAGTGGAAAATCGCTACGTCGGCATGAAGTCTCGCGGTTGTTATGAAACGCCGGGCGGCACCATATTGTTAAAAGCGCACCGCGCTATTGAGTCCATCACTTTGGATCGCGAAGTGGCGCACTTAAAAGACGATTTAATGCCACGCTATGCCAGCATGATTTATAACGGTTATTGGTGGAGTCCGGAGCGCATAGCCTTGCAAACCTTGATAGACCACACACAAACCGTGGTAAACGGCTGGGTGCGCGTTAAGTTATATAAAGGCAATGTGATCGTCACGGGCCGTGATAGCAAAACCAATTCCTTGTTTGATTCGACTATTGCTACTTTTGAAGACGACAAAGGTGCTTACGACCAAAAAGACGCCGGTGGTTTTATTAAGTTAAATGCCTTGCGCTTACGCATAGCGGCTAATTTAAAACTTAGACAAAAGTAATCATCAAGCACTCGGCGCTTGTTCTGCGTGCTTAGGCGCAGCGCAAGCGCATTTTCTTAAGGCACCATAGGTGAGCACCGCATGTCTTTTAAGCACATCGTTTCGCGTGATAATCCGGTTTTTAAGCAGTTAAAAAGATTGGCCGATAACGCCAGGGAAAGACGCAGCGAAGGGCTGACATTGCTGGATGGGGTGCACCTTATTGAAGATTACCTAGCGGCCTTTGGTGAGCCCGAGTTGGTCATTATTCCAGAAGGCCAAAGTAGCGTGGAGGCCACCGGTTTAATGCAAAGCTTGGAGCACCTAGATACCATTATGCTGCCCACGCTGATGTTTGCCGAACTCAGCCCGGTAGTAAGCTCCACCGGCATACTGGCCATGGTCAAGATCCAACAGTTAGCTTTAGACTATCAACCCAGCTTTGTCTTAATGTTAGAAGACATACAGGACCCAGGTAATCTAGGCAGCATGCTACGCACGGCGGCCGCAGCAGGGGTGGAAGCGGTCTATTTAAGCAGCAGTTGCACCGACCCATGGTCACCTAAAGCCTTACGTGGTGGGCAGGGTGCGCAATTCGTGCTGGCCATGCAAACACGTGCTGACATAGTCGCTGAGCTAGAACGATTTAACGGTGACAGTTATGCCACCGCTATGAATGGCGAGTCTTTGTATAGCCAAGACTTGCGAGGCGCTTGCGCTTTTGTTTTTGGTAATGAGGGGGCGGGGCTGCGTAAAGACACCATGGCAGCAGCCAGCAAGCGGGTGACGATTCCCATGGCGCAAGGGCAGCTAGGTCGAATAGAATCGCTCAATGCCGCCGCCGCAGCGGCAGTGTGTTTATTTGAGCGCAGGCGGCAGCAGCTTAGCCACTAATGAATGTTAGGCTGACTGGGGGCCACCACCGGCGTCATCAATAGCTGCGTAGCATCCACCTTGTCAAAGGCGTAATGGGTGTTGCAAAAATCGCAATTCACTTCTATCTGGCCTTGTTCGGCCAATATACTCTGCAACTCCTCGTCACCTAGCATACGCAACATGCTGGCCACGCTATCGCGGCTGCAACTGCAGAAAAACTGGGTATTGCTGGCAGCAAACAGGCGCACTTGCTCCTCATGAAACAACCTAGTCAGCAAGGTTTCTGCGGGCAAGTGCAACAATTCTTCGTCCTGCATGGTGTTGGCTAGATGGCCGACACGGTTCCATATGTCAGCATCGTGTTCTACTGTTGTTTGGTTCATGGTTTCCGGTAGTTTTTGCAATAGCATGCCAGCCGCTGTATTGCCGTCGCAACACAGCCAAATGCGCGTATCGATTTGCTCCGAGCGCAGCATGTAATTTTCCAATATGGTGGCGATGCTGTCGCCTTCTAATGGCACGATACCCTGGTAGGCTTGATTGCCGTCTTTTGGATCCAGGGTGATGATGAATTGACCTTGTGTGATGAGATCAAACAAGTGCTGTTGCTCGTCTATGTCGCCTGACCATTTTGCCGTGGCGCGCATTCTAAGGGGCGCATCGTCGTCGCAGGTGCATTCCACAACCAACAGTTTGAGCGTGCCTTTGCTTTGAATCTGCAAGACCATGCTGCCGTTCATTTTCAGTGTGGCAGCCAATAAGGCGCTGGCTGCCATCAATTCCCCCAATGATTGGCGTAAACCGCTAGGCAAGTTTTGCTTATTTAAAGCCATTTGCAAGGTGAGACCTAGGTGCACTAGATTGCCTCGTACCGGGCTGCTTTCAAATATGAAGCGCTGTAGGGTGTCTTGATTATTTTCCATGCGCGCATTTTAACATTGCCCCAGCGCATTCCCAAGGAAGGATGTTTATTGCTGATAGGGTGGAATGTGCCAGGTTTGCAATTGATCGCCGAGTAGGGTCAATTCGCAATGTAAGCGATCTACGCCACGGGCGCTCACATCAAATGCATAACGGCGCAGGAATTGCGCGTGCCCACGGCTGTTACGCCCCAGGCTCAACTTGGTGCAAGCCACGCTTTCATCCAGCAGTTGTAGGTTGTAGCGCGCGGCTAATTCGCTACCCAGCAGTATGGCTCGTTCGCGTTTGCCCATGCTGTCTAGCCAAAACCAGGCGGCCAAAAACAAAATTAGCATCAATATTAATTCCATGTCCATGCACCATTAATTGAATTGTTAGCGCAGTATGTGGCGGCTGGCGTGGCTTGTAAAGAGCATTAATAAGCACTGTTATGGTGCCATGCAAAGTGCCTTGCACTCATTTCGTGCATTCAATAGGGTGATATCATGAGATAGTTATTTAAAAAACAATTACTTAAGTTTTGGCGCGCTATTTGCTTACAAATACGTCATGAAAATTTTGGAGTAGCGAAAAAATGGAAACATTAGTCTCAGCAAACGATGTGTTATTTGTTTTATTAGGTGCCATTATGGTGCTTGCTATGCATGCTGGATTTGCCTTTTTGGAGGTGGGTACGGTGCGTAAGAAAAATCAAGTCAATGCCTTGGTTAAAATTATGGTGGATTTTTCGGTGTCCACCGTGGCTTATTTTTTTATAGGCTACAGCATTGCTTATGGTCTTAACTTTTTTAGCGGGGCCGAGGTGTTGGCCGCGAAAAATGGCTACGATTTAGTGAAGTTCTTTTTCTTGCTGACTTTTGCCGCTGCCATTCCCGCCATCGTTTCTGGGGGCATAGCCGAACGCGCTAAATTTCATCCACAATTGGCCGCCACTTTTGCCTTGGTTGGTTTTGTTTATCCATTTTTTGAGGGCATCGCATGGAATAACCATTACGGCTTTCAAGAATGGTTAAACGCTAGCTATGGTGCTAAATTCCACGATTTTGCTGGGTCGGTAGTGGTGCATGCCATGGGTGGCTGGATTGCCTTGGCCGCGGTCATGTTATTGGGCGCGCGCAATGGCCGTTACAGCAAAGACGGCAGGCTGCATGCCTACCCGCCATCCAATATCCCGTTTTTAGCGCTAGGTGCATGGATACTGACTGTTGGTTGGTTTGGCTTTAACGTTATGTCTGCGCAGGCTATACAGGGTATATCCGGTTTAGTGGCGGTGAATTCATTGATGGCTTTAGTCGGTGGCACCTTGGCGGCTTTGGTGGTTGGTAAAAATGACCCAGGCTTTGTCCACAACGGCCCCTTGGCTGGCTTGGTTGCCGTTTGTGCTGGTTCTGACGTGATGCATCCACTGGGCGCCTTGGCTACCGGTGTCGTGGCCGGTGCCTTGTTCGTCTGGGCATTTAATTTAACGCAAAACCGCTTAAAAATTGATGACGTATTGGGTGTTTGGCCATTGCACGGCTTGTGCGGTGCTTGGGGCGGGTTAGCTGCCGGTATTTTTGGTACGACTGCCTTAGGTGGCCTGGGTGGCATTAGTTTTATGGCGCAACTGCTAGGTACGGGCTTGGGCGTGTTGATTGCCGTGGTTGGCGGTGCATTGGTATACGGCGTTCTAAAAATGCTAGTAGGCATACGCTTGAGTCAGGAAGAAGAGTTTGATGGTGCCGATTTAAGCGTGCACAAAATCGGCTCCAGCGCCGACGATTGAGCGAGTTAGTGTTGGTGTTGCGCCAACGCCCACAGCACGTGTTCGCGCAATAAGACCGATCCATCATTAGCCCGCGCTTGCAAAGCCGCAATAATTTCCTGGCTGGTTTTAGCGTTGCCTAAGCCCACGGCGATATTGCGTAACCATTGTTGGTAGCCAATGCGGTATATCGCGCTGCCGGCTAACTTGCTGTTAAATTCTGCCTCTGTCCACGCAAAGCATTCTACTAAGCTTATGTCGTCCAAACCGTGCTTGATGACAAAATCCGGCTCGTGACTCACTTCGGCAAATTTATTCCATGGGCATGCCAGTTGGCAGTCATCGCAACCGTATACGCGGTTGCCTATCATGGGCCTGAATTGCAAAGGTATGCTGCCTTTTAACTCTATGGTTAGGTAGGATATGCAGCGCCTGGCATCGACTTGGTAGGGCGCCACGATGGCTTGAGTGGGGCACACGTCTATGCAGTTTTGGCAGGTGCCGCAATGGTTGCTGCCGGGTGCGTCAACCGGTAAGGGTAGGTTGGTGTAAATCTCGCCTAAGAAAAACCAAGAGCCGTGGTCTTTATTGATCAGTAAGGTGTGTTTGCCGCGCCAGCCCATGCCGGCTTTTTCTGCTAAAGCCACTTCCAATACCGGCGCGCTGTCGGTGAACACCCTGTAACTAAAGTCGGTTTGCTCGCATTTTTCTAAGGCGATGGCTATTTTTTCACTGAGTGTTTGCAGTTTTTTGCGCATCACTTTGTGGTAATCGCGCGCCAAGGCGTAACGCGATATAAAAGCCTTGGACGCATCGTTGAGCACCGCATCACTCCCTAGCGCATTAGCCGGCAGGTAATCCAAGCGAGCCGAAATCACCCTTAGCGTGCGTGGCACCAATTCTTCAGGGCGGGTGCGCTTGAGGCCGTGTTTTGCCATATAATCCATTTCACCATGAAATCCTTTAGCAATCCAAGCTTGATGATGCGCTTCCGCCTCCTGCAAATTCGTATCGGTAATGCCGATTTGATTAAAACCCAGCGCCATGCCCCAGCGTTTGATGTCTTGGGCGAGCGTTAGTAATGTAGTTTGGTCTGTCATGAGCGTTGATTTTACACTTGATTTGCCAGATGAGGCGGCAACCTTGGCTTTAGGCCAATTGTTGGCACCAGCCCTGCAAGCCAATATGACGGTGTATTTACAAGGGGATCTGGGCGCCGGCAAGACTACATTGGTGCGGGGTTTATTGCACGCCTTGGGCTTTAACGGCAAAGTTAAAAGCCCGACCTACACCTTGCTTGAAACCTATCCCGTTTCTTTAGCCAATCAAACCCCGGTGCAGTTATGCCATTTTGATTTATACCGTTTTAATGACGAGGAGGAATGGGAATCGGCTGGGTTTCGTGAGTACTTTAATGCGCACACTTTGTGTCTAATAGAGTGGCCAAATAAGGCGAAAAATTGTTTAAACAGGCCTGACCTCGAAATTGTTTTTGACGTTAAAATGTTGGGCGTGGCCTTAGGCCGTTGTGTGCGTATAGTGGCGCACACCCCATTAGGAAAAAAATGTTTGCAAGGGATACCAAGCAGCCTATGAAAAAAAGCTTAGTGCAAGGCCTATTGAGCCTGCTGCTGTTGTTGCACTTAAATCAGTTTGCCTTGGCCGCCAACTTGGTCAGTGCAGTTCGGGTTTGGCCGGCACAAGACTACACGCGCATTACGTTGGAGGCTAACAGCGCCTTCACTTATAAAATGAGCTACATGCAAAATCCGGATCGGGTGGTGTTGGATATAGATCAAGTCGAACTCAACCCAGCCATCAAATCATTGGCCGATAAAGTGCAGGCTAACGACCCTTACATCAAGCAGATACGCAGCGCTAATTTTCAGCAAGGCGTGCGCCTGGTGGTGGATTTAAAAGCCGCGGCCAAACCCAATGCCTTCACATTAACCCCCACCGGCGCATACAAATACCGATTGGTGTTGGATGTTTATCCGGCCTTGGATCCCTTGATGGCTATGGTGGCTGAGCGCGATCCTGCCCCGTCAACCGCTGCAGCACTAACGGCGGATGCGCCGGCGCCAGCCACGACTGCGCCCGAACCGGCTGCGGTGGAATCGGCAGCACTGACCAATAATGCAGTTAGTCAAACCGCTCCGGCAAACCCGCCAAGCACAACAGAAGGGCCGGTGATTAAAAACATGCCTGACGAAGTGAAAAAAGTAGGCAGGCAAATTACTGTGGCGATTGACGCTGGTCATGGCGGTGAAGATCCCGGTGCTAATGGCGCGAATGGCAGTCGGGAAAAAGACATCACGCTCATGATAGCCAAGAAGCTCAAGCAGCAAATTGATGCGGAACCGAATATGCGTGCGGTATTAACACGCGATGGCGATTACTTCATTCCTTTGCATGGGCGCGTGGTTAAAGCCAGAGGCATGCAAGCCGATTTATTTGTGTCTATCCATGCCGATGCTTTCACCAAGCAGTCGGCACGCGGCTCATCGGTTTTTGCTTTGTCGGAACGCGGTGCCACCAGTGCCAGTGCCAGGTATTTGGCGAAAAAAGAGAACGAATCGGATTTAATAGGCGGGGTAAGCTTGAACGATAAAGACCCCATATTAGCCAGAACCTTGCTGGATTTATCGCAAACAGCGACCATTAATGACAGCTTGAAATTGGGTAAAGCGGTGTTGTCTGAGATAGGCGAAATCAATACCTTGCACGCCAAAAGGGTGGAGCAGGCGGCTTTTGCGGTGCTTAAATCACCGGATATTCCATCCATACTGGTTGAGACCGCCTTCATTAGCAACCCGGAAGAAGAGCGCCGCTTGAATGATGAATCCTACCAAGAGCAACTTTGCACGTCGATTTTAAACGGCATTAAGAAGTATTTTTCCACCAACCCGGCCCTGGCAAAAAGTAAAGTGGCATACGAATAATGCCCACTGACTCTTGCGCCATAGACCAGCATTAAACGAGGTCTAGCATGCAATTACGTTTTTTAGGTGCAACCGGCACCGTCACCGGATCGAAATACTTGCTCAGCCATCAAGCGGCAGACGGTTCCGCTAAGCGAATTTTGATAGATTGCGGCCTGTTTCAAGGTCTCAAGCAATTGCGTTTAAGGAACTGGGCCGATTTGCCCATAGACCCTAGAACCATCGATGCGGTGGTGTTGACCCATGCCCACATTGACCACAGCGGCTACTTGCCCTTGTTGGTTAAACATGGCTTTTCTGGCAAGGTGTATTGCACGCCCGCGACGCGGGATTTGTGCGAAGTCTTGTTGTTGGATTCGGCGCATTTGCAGGAAGAAGAAGCGCGCTATGCCAACAAAAGCGGTTTTTCGAAACACAACCCGGCACTGCCTTTGTATAGCACCGAAGACGCGCAAAATGCCTTGGCCTTGTTGGTGCCGATTACCTACGACAAAGACCAGGATTTAGGCGCTGGCTTAACACTACGCCTGGCGCCCAGCGGCCATATTTTGGGTTCGGCTTTCGTGCGCATACACAGTAAAAAAACCTCTATTTTGTTTTCCGGCGACATAGGTAGGCCGCACGATATTCTGATGAAAGCGCCAGCGACCATCAAGCAAGCGGATTATTTGGTATTGGAGTCGACCTACGGTAATCGCTTGCACGAACGCAGTGATCCGCAAATTCAGTTAGCCGAGATCATCAACCAAACCGTTAAGCAAAAAGGCGTGGTGTTGATACCGGTTTTTGCCGTTGGTCGCGCGCAAGAATTGCTTTATTACATCCATTTGCTCAAAGCGGCTGGGAGCATTCCTAAAGACCTGCCGGTTTATCTAAATAGCCCGATGGCGGTCGATGCCACGGCCATATTCAATCACTTTAGCGATGAACATCGATTAAGCGCTGAGCAAAGTCATGCCTTATGCCGGGTTGCGCACATGGTGAACGGGGTGGAAGAGTCCAAGCGCCTTAATTTAATGCATGGCCCCATGATTATATTGTCAGCCAGCGGCATGGCCACCGGTGGGCGCGTGGTACACCATTTAAAAGCGTTTGCGCCGCATGCCAATAACACGATTTTATTTGTTGGCTTTCAGGCGGCTGGCACGCGCGGCGCGGCCATGCTGGACGGGGCGCAGAGCATCAAAATACACGGCGAGTACGTGCCAGTTTTAGCCAAGGTTGCCTTGATTAGCAATTTATCGGCACACGCCGATTACGCGGAGATTTTGACTTGGTTAAGCGGGTTTAGCACGCCACCGAAGAGGACCTTTATCACCCATGGCGAACCGGTTGCTGCCGATGCCATGCGTTTGCACCTAGAAGAGCAATTGCATTGGTCGGTGACCGTGCCCGATTATTTGGAAACGGTTAGCCTAGATTAGTTTTCTTGGGATTGCATTTGAATAAACGGTTTGACGTAGGGGCAGGCGCAGCATTTGCCGATGACAGCCAATTCTTGCAAACTGCTGATATCCAGCAACTTCATGACCCTTGCCTTGACCACCTTGACGGTGATCTCGGCCAAATCTAAATGCTTGGCGATGTCTTTGACTAACATGCCGTGACTAAGTAAATCAAAGATCACTCTTTGTTTTTTCGTTAATAGACTTAATCGTTCGCTGTAAATATGCACCAATTTGGTTTGATCCATTTCCAACGATGAGACGATGTTAAAAAGCGTGTTGCCGGCCTTTGTTGTCATTTTTACCCCTTATTAATCGGTATTATTTACAGCCGGATGATATATGTCAATATAAAAAACATAGTCAATATAAAAAATATGGGCAATATAATTTTTTTGTACTTGTACTTGTACTTGTACTTGGCTTTGCCAAGCCGTTTTTACGGATTATTTTTAGCAGCGTGGATTTAATGCGTGGAGGCGCTCAAGAAATTGCCTTAAAAAAGGTAAAATAGCCACCACTATGCGCATTCGCCTGTTACCCGATCAATTGATTAGCCAAATCGCCGCTGGCGAAGTGGTGGAGCGGCCCGCCTCGGCTTTAAAGGAATTGCTAGAGAACAGCTTGGATGCAGCCAGCAACGATATTCAAGTGGCCTTGTTAGAGGGCGGCGTCAAGCAAATGCGCATCATGGACAATGGCTTGGGCATAGCCGAAGACGACTTGGCCATGGCCTTGACCCGTCACGCCACCAGCAAGATTGCCAGTCTAGACGATTTGGAAGCGGTCGCCAGTTTGGGTTTCCGCGGCGAAGCCTTAGCCAGCATCGCCTCGGTATCCCGCACGCACATTGTCAGCCGCCGTGCCTATGCGGGCCATGCTTGGCGCATCCAATCGGATGGCAGCCAAATTTCACCCATAGCACCGGCCGCCCTAGACGCTGGCACGGTGATAGAAGTAAACGATTTGTATTTCAATACACCGGCGCGCCGTAAGTTTTTAAAAACCGAGGGCACCGAGTTTGCGCATTGCGAAGCCGCTTTTAATCGCATTGCGCTATCGCGCCCGGACGTGAGTTTTATGTTGCAGCATAACGGCAGGGCCTTATGCCGCTATCCGGCGAGCGAACCGACTAAGCGTTTTGGCGATATTTTAGGTGCCGCTTTTAGTGCAGAATCGATTGCCATTGATGAATCGGCAGCGGGCCTACGCCTATGGGGCGTTACGGCTAAACCAACGTTTAATCGGCATAAAAGCGATTGCCAATACGTCTACGTCAACGGCCGCTTTGTACGTGATAAACTCATTAGCCACGCCATACGCCAAGCTTACCAAGACGTGTTGCACCACGATAGGCACCCGGCATTTGTCTTGTTTATCGAGTTGGACTCCAGTTTGGTTGACGTCAATGTGCACCCAAGTAAAACCGAGGTGCGTTTTAGAGATAGCCAAGCGCTGCACCGTTTTATTTTTCACGCCTTACACAAAGCCCTGGCCAGCCCAACCGGCGTGTCCAATGCGGCGAGCGCTACCCAAGCTGCATACAACCCATTTTCGGCTGCCAGCGCTAGACCGTATCCGATTGAGCAAACGCAAATAGATTTAAGCCTGCAGCAAACACCGGATTTTTATGGGCGTTTATTTGGCGCCAAAGAACAGCCAATCAGTAGCGCAAGTGCTGCCCTGCAAGCCAATAGGGACGAGCATGCTGGCGATGCTGCCACAGATGAGATAGCACACGATGCGCACCCACTGGGGTTTGCCGTCGCGCAAATTCACGGCATTTATGTCTTGGCGCAAAATGCCTTGGGTTTGGTGGTGGTGGACATGCACGCGGCGCACGAGCGCATTATGTACGAGCGGCTAAAAAACGCATTGGATCAGCAGGCCGTGGCCATGCAGCCTTTGCTAATTCCAGTCAGTTTTAGCGCCGATAAATTGGAGGTGGCGACCGTACAAGAAGCCTTGGCTAGCCAGGATGGCGAGTTGCAGCAATTGGGCTTCGATTTAGCGGTGTTGTCACCCACCACCTTGGTGGTGCGGGCCGTGCCTAGCATGCTGCAAAATGCCGATGCCGTCAGTCTGGCCAGGGATGTCTTACGCGATCTGCGCGAGTTCGGTGCCAGCCGTGCATTAACCGAACGCCGCAATGAGTTGTTAGGCACCATGGCCTGCCATGCAGCGGTGCGAGCTAATCGCAGCCTAAGCCTAACGGAAATGAATGCCTTGTTGCGCGACATGGAGGCGACCGAACGCAGTGGTTTATGCAATCACGGACGACCAACCTGGTTTCAAGTTGGCATAGCCGATTTGGATAAAATGTTCATGCGCGGTAAATAGGCCGAGATGACGCCAGCTCCAGCCATATTCTTAATGGGCCCAACCGCCAGCGGCAAGACCGGTGCCGCGGTGGCCTTAGCCGCTGCCTTGCCAGTGGAGATCATCAGTGTTGATTCGGCCTTGGTCTACCGTGACATGGACATAGGCACGGCCAAGCCGGATGCAGCCACCTTGCAACAGGCGCCGCACCATCTAATTAATCTGATTCCGCCTACACAGGCTTATTCCGCCGCTAACTTTCGTCAAGACGCTTTGGACTTAATGGCTGACATCAGCGCGCGCGGGCGTATCCCTTTGTTGGTCGGCGGCACCATGCTGTATTTCAAAGCGCTGGAGCAGGGCATGGGTGGCTTGCCGGAGGCGGATGCGCAAGTGCGCATGCGCTTGGATGAGGAAGCGGCGGCCATAGGTTGGCCGGCCATGCATGCAAAACTAGCCAGCGTGGACGCGCTAACGGCTGCGCGCTTGGCGCCCAATGACAGTCAACGCATACAGCGTGCATTAGAGGTGCATGCCATTAGCGGCCGTCGCCTGTCTGAATTGATCGCGGAGCAAAGCAGCCAGGTACTGCCATACCAGGTTTTGAAAATAGCCTTATTGCCCAGTGATCGTCAGCAGCTGCATGCGCGCATCGCCATGCGTTTCGAGCAGATGCTGGCGGCAGGCTTGGTGGATGAGGTGCGGAGATTGTTGATTAAATACCCGGCATTAACGGCCGAATCGACTGCCATGCGCTGCGTTGGCTACCGCCAGGCCTTGCACTATTTAGCCGGTGAAATTGGCTTGGAAGAACTGCGTGATCGCGGGATTTTCGCGACCCGCCAATTGGCTAAGAGGCAGCTCACTTGGTTGCGTAGCATGCCGCAGGTGCGGGCCTTGGATTGCTTGCAAAGCAATGCAAATGAATTGGTTTTTAATGAAGTTAATCAGGTTATTAAAAACAATAGTTAATGTAGTTTGTTAATTACGCGCAGGCCAGCTTGATGCGCTTGGCTGCTTCTAAGCATTCATCCAAACTCGCCACCAAGGCCAATCGGACAAAATGCTCTCCCGGATTAATGCCGTGCGCTTGTCTGGCTAGGTAACTGCCAGGCAACACCGTCACATTAAAATCACGGTATAAGCTTAGGGCAAATTCACTGTCGCTAATGGCTTTGCCTGATTGAGGTTTAATCTTGCACCACAAGTAAAAAGCCGCATCGGGCAAACTTGCCTCCAATACCTCGCTTAATAAGGGCGTTACCGCTGCAAACTTTTCAGCATACAGACGGCGGTTTTCAATGACGTGCAACTCGTCGTTCCACGCTGCCATGCTGGCGGCCTGCACGGCAGGATTCATGGCGCAACCATGGTAGGTGCGGTACAGCGTAAATTTTTCTATGATGGCGGCATCCCCCGCAACAAAACCGGAACGCATCCCAGGTACATTGGAGCGCTTGGATAAAGAGCTGAACACCACTAGATTTTTGTAATCACGATTGAGTAACCGTGCAGCTTGCAAGGCGCCTAAGGGCGGCTTACTTTCGTCAAAATAGATCTCCGAGTAGCATTCGTCGGCGGCAATGACGAAGCCGTACTGATCGGATAAATCAAACACCGTTTGCCATTGTGCCAAGGTCATCACCTTGCCGGATGGGTTGCCAGGGCTGCATACGTAGACCAGTTGTGTGCGTTTCAATACCTCCTTGGGCACGCTGGCAAAGTCCATGGCATGCTGATTTTCCGGCAAAGTATTTAAAAAGTAGGGTTCGGCGCCGGCTAAGAAAGCCGCGCCTTCGTATATTTGATAAAACGGATTGGGGGACATCACCACCGGCTTGATGGCGCTGCTGCAGTCTATGATGACTTGCGCGAAAGCAAACAAGGCTTCGCGGCTGCCGGTCACAGGCAGTATCTGCGTTTCAGGGTTAAGCGCGGGGATGCCGTAACGACGACTTAACCAGTTGGCTATGGTCTCACGCAGGGCAGGGCTACCCAATGTCGTCGGGTAAGTGGCCAAGCCGGCCAAATTGTCCACCAAAGCCTGTTCAATCAAAGGCGGCGTAGCGTGCTTGGGCTCGCCTATGGATAAATTAATCGGGGTGTAGGCGGGATTGGCTGTGGTGCCCTTGAATAAATCGCGTAGACGCTGAAAAGGGTAGGCTTGCAGTAAGTTTAGGTTGGCATTCATGGCCGATATTGTAATATACGTGGCAGACATTCCATAGCCCTTAGCACGCATTGCTGTTAGCATCGAGTGCCACTGCAACTTATGAAGAAAGAAGCCATGTCCAGCCATCAGCAAACAGCGCAGCCCGCCCAAAATAGACAGTACCTAGCCGTATCCGGATTGCTATTTGGCGCCGTGTGCTGGGGCATTATTTGGTACCCGTATCGGCTCATGGCTGACATGGGGGTATCGGGCGTGGCCTCCAGCTTTTACACCTACGGCATCACCGTGTTGTTGGCCAGCCTGTATTTTGCTAAACATTGGCGCGGTCTATTCAAGCAGCCTTTTAGCATCGTTTACCTGGCATTGGTAGCCGGTTGGACCAATCTGGCTTACGTGTTGGCGGTAATAGATGGCGAGGTCATGCGCGTGATGCTGCTGTTTTATTTGTCGCCTTTGTGGACCTTGATATTGGCGCACTTTTATTTGAAAGAAAAGACCCCTAAAAGCGGCTACCTAGCCATCGTCATCTCCTTACTGGGTGCTTTTATTATGCTCTATGATCCCGCGCTCAGTCCCTGGCCCTTGCCTAGAACCCAATCCGAATGGTTAGCCTTGTCATCCGGTATAGGCTTTTCCTTAACCAATGTGCTGACGCGCCAGGCCCGCGGCTTGAGTTTGCAGGCTAAATCGTTCGCAGTGTGGTTGGGGGTGTTGCTGGTCAGTTTGCTGTTTATCCCGTTTAGCGCCGCAGCATGGCCTAGCCCGTACTTTTTTAGTTGCAGTCAATGGGTGGTGATGGGGCTGATAGCGATATTGCTCTTGGCGGCGACCGTGTTGGTGCAATACGGTGTCACTAGGTTGCCGGCGACCCGTGCATCGGTGGTGTTTTTGTTTGAGTTGGTGGTGGCCGCCATCGCCTCCTATTATTTGGCTAACGAGAGCATGGCGCTCAATGAATGGCTGGGCGGCAGCTTGATCGTCCTGGCTGCGCTGTTTGCGGCTAAATCGGCTTAACTGCCCCCGTTCCATCCTGCCACATATTTTGGTATTGCTGCTCTAGGCCACGAGCAAAGTCGGTCGGATTAAATAATGCGCTCGTGGTTCGCTGCTTTTGTAGGCGCTGTTTTATCGCCAATAAAGCCTCAGGATTGGTCGTGTAATAGCTTGCGCGGCTTTCGTAGTCGGCCAAGTTGTCCGTGACCATTTCTTTTAAGCCCAGTGCTGTCAACAAACTGCCGGCCACGCGGGCGGAAAAGGTGTTGCCTACGCAGCTTAACACCGGCAAGCCCATCCATAAGGCATCGCTGCAAGTAGTATGGGCGTTATAGGGTAGGGTGTCTAAAAATAAATCGGCATGCACGTGCCTGGCCAGGTGCTCGGCTATCGGCAAGCGCGGCGCAAAAACCAATCTGTCCGCTGACACGCCTTGCGCCATTGCCGCATTGATTAAGTTTTGTTTGGCCCATGGGTTGCATTCCAGCAACCACAGCACGCTATGGGCTTGCGTTTTTAATAAGCGCATCCACACGCCAAACACCTCGGCGCTGATCTTGAATGTTTGGTTGAAGCAGCAGTAAACAAAAGCGCCTTCTGGCAGCTGGCAACTGGCTCTAGTGGGCGCATCGGCCAATGGACGTTGGCTATCATTGGCTTGGTAACAGGGCAGTAAGGCTAATTTTTCCGCGTAATCTTGCGCGCTAGCGGCGGGGGTGATGAAGGCGTCGCTGATTAAGTAGTCAAATAAGGGGCGTTTATGGCCGTTTGCAAAGCTGGCATGGCCCATACTGCCAGGAAAGCCTAACCAATTGACGTGGATGATCGCCGGCTTTAAGGCGACGATGCCGCTGCGGCTGGTTTGCGTGTAGCCGCTTAAATCCACCAGTATGTCTATGGCATGGCCGTTAATTTTTTTAGCCGCCTCGGTTTCGGATAAAGCTTGGATGTCGTGAAACTGATCGAAGGCTTTTTCTAACCTTAATCTGGCTGGGGATAGATCGTTTTTACCGTACGAGTAAGCGTGAATTTCATAAGCCGATCGATCGTGCTGCTCGATCAGCTCGGTGACTAAAAAGGCTAAGGGATGCAACCTAAAATCGGCGGACAAATAGCCTATTTTTAATTTACGTTTAATAGCTCGGTCATGACCATGTTGGTAATTAAATGAGGACGGCGCGTTTTGCGCCAACAAGCGGCCAAAGCGCTGTGCCACCCATAAATCCGCGCAGCGTAATTGTTCGGCTTGCGTGGTGCCTGGCATGGCTAAGAAGGCGAAGGGCGATATTTGCGCACGCGGGTCGGTGGCTAAGGCATGGCGTATTGCTGCAATCTGCTCAGGCAAGCCGTGCCAATCGCAAACATGTTGTTTTTGATGCACCAGGTGCACTTTGGCATGATGCAGTTGTGGGTTAAGGCTGAGCGCGCGTTGGTAGCTCGCTATGGCTAAATCAAGTTGGCCTAACTCACGCTGCACGTTGCCTAGATTATTGTGCGTGTCGGCATCATTGGGGTCGAATTGCAGGGCTGCTTGGTAATGCTGGGCGGCGTCCTGCGGTTGTCCAAGTTCGCGTTTGGCATTGGCTAAATTGTAGTGCAGGGCCGCCTTGTCCATGGCGTCTTGTGGCTGCGAGCTCAATGCTTCATTAAAACACGCTGCGGCTTGGCGGTATTGGCCTTCTGCATGCGCCTGATTACCAGCAAGCAATAAGCAATGACCAAGTGCTAAGCGGCTTTGATCGTTAGGGCCGTGGCTGTGCAACAAGCGGCGGTAGCAAGCTGCGGCATCGACTATGCGCTGGCTTTGGTAGCATAGGATGGCCAGCAACTGCAATGCGTCGTGGTGATCAGCTTGCTGGTTTAGCAAGGCTTGCAGCTTAGCTTCAGCGGCCTGCGGCTGACCAGCTTGATAAAGTGTTAGGGCTTGCGCATAAAGGGGGTTGGCCATGCTTTAATTTTAACCTAAAGTCGGTTTTATGCCACTTGCAGCGACGGCAGGCAGGCTGCGAGCCAGTTTTTTTAAACCCAATTTACGCAATAAGAAACGATTGGGGTTGATTAAGCTCAGCATGGCTGGATTAATTGCTGGGCTTTCTTGGCACATTAAGCTGGCCAGTATCTCGCCGCAATAGGGCGCGCTGGTAAACCCTCGGCTACCGTGGGCTAAATTGACATACAGTCCATTTGTCCAGGGCAGGGAGGATGGGTTGGCATTTGGCCTTGGTGGTGATGCCTGGATGGTGGCATGATCTAATAATTCCCCCAGCAAAGGGAAGTAATCGGCGCTGGTGCATCGAAACGACACCCGACCGCCCACCACGCTGTTTTTTAGGCTGTCGTGTAATGCGGGGGAATAGCTGTTTAATTTGTTTAAATTAGCCTGGTGATCGTATTCGTCTATGGCGAGCGACTGGTCTGATGAAAAGCTGGCGCCTAGCGTATGCACGCCTTGCTTGGCTGGGCTTAAGTAGCCGTCACTGCAAACAATGGTGCGCAATGGCAAGCTGACTTCGCTGGCTTTGACCAGGCTAAGTTGCCCGCGTACCGATAGCGTTTTTAGCTGCAAGCCCATGCCTAGCTCTTCGGCCTGATTGGCATTAGCTAATATAACAGCTTCGGCTTTTTCTAGGCATAGTTCGCCTGCGTAAATTTCAAATAAGCCATTATTTTTCAATATCTTATTGGGATTTGTTGATGTTTTTACGCTGATATTCGGATGCGTGATTAATGCGCGGCATAGGGTTACCGGGTTTAGCCAAGCCGCGTTGGCAAAGTATAAGGCAGGATGAGACAGCGCCAAGCCGGCTTGTTGACCGGCTTGCGTTGGGTCAAGTAATTGCACGTGTTGGGCTGCTTCTTTCCACGACAATACTTTTTGTAATCTGGCTAACTCTCTGTCATTAAAGCCCAGTTGCAGCATGCCACAGGCATGAAAATCCTCGGCCGGCAGTTGCAGTTTACTAATCAAGTCTAGGCTGTATAAATAGCCAGCCAAAGCAAACTGACTCGCGCTGTCGTCACCGCTTAAGCGTGGGTAGAGCATCGCTTGTGGGTTGCCGGAGGCTTCCATGGCGATGTGCTCGTGCCGTTCAATTAGGCTAACCTTGACGCCGCGCTGAGCTAAGGCATAAGCGCTGCTACAGCCGGCTATGCCAGCCCCAATTACTATGACGCTTTTAGGTGGCATGGCTTGCTCCCGCATATTGCCCGTAAAGCATTTCGCGCTTTTTGGCGTAACCGGCTTGCTTGTTGACCTGAAAGCCTGCGGCCATTAGCTTGCGTCGCACTGCACTGGCGCTGGTGAAGGTGGCAAAGCTGGTGTGGCTGTTAGACAGCAAGGCCATTTGCAGAAACAAGCGGTCTTGCCACATGTCTGGATTTTTAGCTGGCGAAAAGCCATCTAGAAACCAAGCGTCGACTTCGATGTTGGGCTGCTGTTGGCTAAGGCTTTGATAGGCAGCAGCGGCATCGCCAATTAGTAAGCTGAGCCGCACGCGCTGGTTAAATAAACTAACGCTACGCTGTTCTAAGGCCTTAGGGTAGAGGGCGATCAGCGCCTCGCTAAATGGCTTCAGGGCCGGCCATTGTTGCCAAGCTTTAGACATATCAGTTGGACTCAAAGGGTGTTTCTCAGCGCTGATAAAATGCAAATTGGCCTTAACAGGTGCGGTATCCAGCCACAATTTTGCCGCTAATAAAAAATTAAGCCCTGTACCAAAGCCGGTTTCAGCAATAGTAAAGCTTGCATTTGGGTAATCTAGCCAGCGTTCAGCCAAACGATTAGCCTGCAAGAAAACGTAATCGGTTTCCAGCAGGCCTTTGTCGCTGTTGTAATAGACGTCTTGGTATTGCTCGGAGTAGGCCAGGCCGTTTTGCCATGAAATCTGACCGTATTCAATCGGCGCCATGCAAGGCCTTTTTATGTGTTTGTATCACTGATGAAAACATGCTGTATTTGACTAATCTTTATCAGACAAAGTACGTCGGTAGTTTTCTAATTTTGCGTGGTAGTCTTGCGCATCCCCGTAATCCAAAAATCGCTTGTAGCGTTGATGGCTGTCGACTATTTTTCGCGCATGTTTAATTGGGCAAAAATATTGTTCAGTGCGGGCAATGATCTCGCTCACATATGAAATCATGCCGCTGCCGTAAGCACAATAGCTGCAATGAAATTTTTCAATGAAGTTTAAATAGCTTAGATGTTGCCTATCAAACAGGATGTAGTCACAACGCCGCACTTTTTTTATGCCATAAATCGGAAAGCAGGTGGCTTGGTAGAAGCTAACGAACAAATCGGTTAGCAGTAGTGGAATGATCATGGAATAAATAATGGGGCCAGTAATTAAATTTTGTGGTCTGTCTTTTAGCAACCAATGAAAAAAATTTCTTTTTAAGCGCCGGTGAGTTTGTTTGATGGAATGTTCAAATTCAATCCGTTTGCCTTTTATTTGAAAAAATACGCCAGACGGTTGTTCACTTAGGGCGACGCGCAAGTCGTCTTCTAAGGCCGTTATTTGTTCCAGTAAGCGTTCAATACGGTTGTTCATTGCGGGTTCCTTTAGCAGCAGATTTTATGTCATAAGCTGGCCAATTATCGCTTGTTAGAGATATACAAATCTGTATACTCTGATGTCTTGCATTCTTACTTTATAAAGCCTTTCGTATGAATATAGCTTACATTTTTAAAGGTAACAGAAAATGGGGCATCTTGCTCATCAGTCTGACTCTGCTTGCTTGCGCCAAGCTGACGCCACTTAATCATGCGCTTAGCTCAACTCAAGATTGGCCCAGTTTTGGTGGTGATTATAGCAACCAACGCTTGTCAGCCTTAACGCAAATCAACCCACAAAATGTCAATCGCCTTAAATTAGCTTGGCAAGTTAAAAGCGGCGTTCTGGCTAGTTTCCAAGCTACGCCTATAGTCAAAGCTGGGGTGATGTACGTTGCCTTGCCGTATAACCATGTCTTGGCACTTGATGCCAAAACCGGTAAGCAATTGTGGCGCTATGAACACGTGCGCAGGCCAAATTGGAAAATGTGCTGCGGCCCAGCAAATAGAGGGGTGGCGATAAGTGAAGGTAAAGTTTTTATAGGAACGGTGGATGCGCGCTTGATTGCCTTGGATGCAAAAACCGGTCTGAAAATTTGGGACGTGGACGTGGCGGATGACACGGCCTCAACAGAAAATACCGACTCATTGAGCAAGGCTGATGCTAAAAGCGGGAAAAATGCATACGGAGCAACCGGCGTAGGCATAGCCATGGCGCCGGTGGTATTTAATGGCAAGGTTATCGTTGGGATAACCGGCGTAGGCTACGGTTTGCATTTGGATGCGCCAACTCAATCGGCGCCGCTTGGTGCTGTGGTGGGGGTGGACGGGCGTTATGGTCGGCCGGGGTTTTTAGCAGCATTTGATATTAATAACGGCAAGCGAATTTGGCAATTTGACACCATACCAAGCCAGGGTTGGGAAGGCGAGTTTGTTGAAACTACCTCTGATGGCATTTCATTAAACCGAGACGTAGTGGCAGAAAGAGCCAATTTAAAAAATAATAAAGAGGCATGGCGTTACGGTGGGGGCTCAGCATGGAGCACGCCAGCCATAGACCTTAAAACGCACACGCTGTTTTTTGGTACGGGCAACCCGTCGCCGCAAATGAATGACATTTCGCGCCCCGGTGATAATTTGTACACCGTTTCATTGGTGGCCTTGGACACGGAAACAGGAAAATTGAAATGGCATTACCAGCAAGTGCCGCATGACGTATGGGGTTACGATTTAGCCAGCCCGCCAGTCTTATTTGATTATAAAAGCAAAGGTCAGAGCATTCCTGCCGTGGGTCAAGCAAGCAAAACCGGTTGGTACTTCGTTAATGATAGGGCTACTGGCAAGTTGCTGATGAAGTCGGATGCGTTTGTTCCGCAAAAGAATTTATTTGCCAAAGCCAGCAAAGAGGGCACCGTGCTTTATCCAGGTATTTTAGGCGGCTCTAACTGGAGCCCCAGCGCCCTTGACGAACACAATCAAATTGCATTCGTAGCGGGCATACATGCGCCAATTAAATACACTCTGGTTGATGAGCCTGCAAAAAATGGCGCCCCAGCAATACGCTATGCATCCTCTGAGCCTACCAAAGATGCTAGGTGGGGTGTTTTGTCGGCGATTAATTTATCTAGCGGTAAAATGCTGTGGCAAGTCAAAACGGCGCAACCGTTAATGGGTGGCTTGCTGGCCACGCAATCTGGATTGCTGTTTATGGGTGAGGGCGATGGTCATTTTAATGCCTACGATAGCCGCACTGGTGAAGTGTTATGGCAGAGTAAGCTTGATGCTGGGGTAAATGCGCCAGCCATCACCTACCAAATTGACGGGGTGCAATACGTAGCCGTGGTGGCAGGTGGTAATGCTATTTTTGGTTATACCGCCGGTGATAATATTGCGGTGTATGCCTTGGCTAAGTAATGCGCTTGTGCTTAGTTTGGGTTTTGACTGATTTTTAAATAAAGCACTATGCAAGCCAGCAATAGGGTGAGGCTATTGGCCGCTATGATGGGCCAGCTATGAATCAAGATGCCATAAATCAACCAGGCTAATACGCCTAGACTAAATAGGCTGTACATAGGCAAAGACACGCCAGATAAATCCCGAGTTTTCCATGAATGGTGGGCTTGGGGAACAAAGGCGAAGGTGGTTAAAAAAGCGGCTAGGTAGCCGGTTAAGTCAGTAATACTCATGAATAATGCCTGCCCAATCACCTGTTGTGTAAATTTCAGGCAAAAAAATGACCCAATTAAGGGCCATTTTTTTGGATTCTTGGTGACTAAACTTTCTGAATGTTAGAAGCTTGTTTACCTTTTGGTCCGTCTGTTACATCAAAGCTTACGCGATCATTTTCTTTTAAGCTTTTGTAACCGCTATCAACGATTGCTGAGAAATGCGCGAATAAATCGTCGCCGCCTGCATCAGGAGTAATGAAACCAAAACCTTTTGAATCATTAAACCATTTAACTAAACCTGTAGCCATATCTTATTCCATACTTTTAAAAAAAGGGAGGCACCCTAAATGAATGGGTTTTTAACAAATAATTAGTCTTGAGAACGTAACCAAATTAAACAACCAAACGCCTAAATTGCTTTTTACGGGGAATCGGTAATCCTGTCAAGCATTATTTTACAAGGACTCACTTGATCGAGGCCGAAGTTAGATTTAGGCCTTTATAAATCATTTAGTTAAGTTGATTTATTGCCAAACAGAGAGGGCGAGACTATAATGCGCGCGATACATGGTGTTGATAAACTTTATTTTCAACACCGCAAGCCGGCTAATTTAAAGTGCTTGTAACAAAGCGTTCAAAAACAAGCTTGCACTTAAATATGGAGACAGGGTATTGGCTAAAGAAGAATTGATTGAAATGAATGGGGTGGTGATGGAGATCTTACCGGATTCACGTTACCGCGTGACCTTGGATAACGGTCACAAGTTGATCGCCTACACTGGCGGCAAGATGAAGAAAAATCACATTCGTATTTTGGCTGGCGATAAAGTCACATTGGAATTGTCCCCATACGACATTAACAATGGTCGTATCACCTTTAGGCACATCGAGTCTGGCGGTGCCACCTACACACCAAGAAAGCGTACTTATTAAGTTTTACTGCCGGATGGCTAAGCAATTTAGCTCTCATTCTTATCGATGGAATGGCATCGACCGGCCGTTTTAATTAACTTTAATGTTGTAAGTGCCCACTGTAACTATCTGACCGGTGCGAATTTTGGCGGTTTTCCTGTGCTCAACTAAACCGTCTACCTTGACCAATCCTTCTGCTACCATAGTTTTGCCGCGGCCACCGCTATCAGCCAGGCCTACCAATTTTAATAGATTGCATAACTCTATGTACTCTGAGCTTAAGTCAAATTGCATGTTTTCTGGCATGAGTGTCTCGTTGATTGAGGTAGAATGGGCATTGAACAGGGGTAGTGGCGTTAATAAATAGCCGCATTAAAATGGTCTATTTAGCTGACAATAAAACCACATGAGTAGATAACGGCGTCGGATTTTATATTAAAGGTAAGCTTTGTCAATGACAAAAAAAATGCAAGTCAGCAAAAGACCAAAAGACCCTCATGCGGCTAGAGAGGCAAGTCGCTATGAGACGCCATTGCCAAGTCGCGAAATGATACTCAGCTTAATGTCCGATCAAGGTGCGCCATTAAGCATTGAGCAGCTATACGAGCTGCTTGCGATTAAAGACGACGAGCGCGAAATTTTCAATCGGCGCTTAAATGCCATGGAGCGAGAAGGCCAGATTATTAAAAATAGAAAAGGCGCGTTGTGCGTTGCCGATAAACTGGATTTGATTTCTGGGGTAGTGCAAGGCCACCCAGATGGATTTGGTTTCTTAATTCCCGATGATAAAAGCAAATGCAATGGCGAGGATTTGTTTTTAAGCCCTAAAGAAATGGCCCAGCTTATGCATGGTGACAGGGCAATGGTTAGAATGAGTGGCTTGGATAGAAGGGGTCGACCAGAAGGGAAATTGGTTGAGGTGTTAGAGCGTCGAACGCAACGCTTGGTAGGCAGGGTCATTCATACGACCGGTGTCACCATAGTCGCTGCTGAAGACAAACGCATCAATCTGGACATATTGATTCCTTACCACTTGGATATGAATGCCAAGGCTGGGCAGGTTGTCATGGTCGAGTTAACTGAACAACCTTCGGCCAATGCACAGCCCATGGGTAAAGTGGTTGAAATTCTGGGCAATTATGCTGACAGTGGCATGGAAATAGAGATTGCTTTACGTAAGCATAATTTGCCTCACGAATTTAGTGCTGAGGCGATTGCCTTGGCCGAGTCTTATCCTAAGCAGGTGCAAGCCAAAGATTACCAAAATCGCGTCGATTGCCGCGCCTTGCCCTTAATCACTATAGACGGTGAAACGGCCAGGGATTTTGATGACGCGGTATTTGCCGAGCCGCAAGGTAAGGGTTGGCGTTTGGTGGTGGCCATTGCGGACGTGAGTTTTTATGTTCAACCTAAAGATGCCTTGGATAAAGGTGCGATTGATCGTGGCAATTCTGTGTATTTTCCACGCCGTGTCATTCCTATGTTGCCCGAAGCCTTATCAAACGGCTTATGCTCACTAAACCCTGACGTTGAGCGTCTCTGTATGATTTGTGACATGCAGGTCGATGGCCTGGGAGTGGTTAAGCAGTATAAATTCTACCCATCGGTGATGCGCTCAAAAGCACGCATGACTTACACGCAAGTGCATGAAATATTGCAACACCCAGATGCGCAGTTGGCTCAGGATTATGCCTGGCTGGTGCCGCATTTGACGCATTTGCAAAGCGTTTATAAATTAATGTTGGCGCAACGTGAAAAACGCGGCGCCATAGAATTTGAAACCTCTGAAACCATTATGGTGTTCAATGATAATGGCAAAATTGACAGCATCGTGCCCAGTCATAGAAACGAAGCACACAAATTAATAGAAGAGTGCATGTTGGCAGCCAACGTTTGCGCCGCTGAATTTTTGCATGCCAATGAGCACCCAGCATTGTATCGAGTGCACGAGGGGCCTACCCCGGAAAAATTAGAACTATTGCGCACCTTTATGGCTGAGTTTGGATTTGGTGTCGGCGGTGGCGATAAGCCGCATGCTAAGGATTATGGCAAGTTGTTGGATAAAATCAGAGCAAGACCGGATGCGCAGTTGTTGCAAACGGTATTACTCAGGTCCATGCAGCAAGCCGTCTACAGCCCAGACAACTTAGGGCATTTTGGTTTAGCTTATGAAGCCTATGCGCACTTTACTTCTCCTATACGACGCTACCCAGATCTATTAATACACCGGGCCATCAAGGCAGTCTTGAACGGCGATAAGTATAAGCCTGGTGATTGGAGTGAATTGGGCATGCAGTGTTCAATGACAGAGCGACGAGCAGACGATGCGACGCGTGATGTGACCAATTGGCTCAAGTGTTTCTATATGCAAGATAAAATTGGTGTAGTGTTTGAAGGTAGCGTAGCAGGCGTTACCGCCTTCGGTCTATTTGTCGCCTTAGATGGAGTTTACGTTGAAGGCTTGTTGCATGTCACTGAGCTCGGTAATGATTATTTCCATTACGATAAGGCCCGCCATGAAATGGCCGGCGAACGAACTGGCGTGCGTTTCCGTTTGGGTGATAGGTTAACGATAAAAGTGGCCCGCGTGGATTTGGAAACCAGCAAGATAGATTTCTCATTGGTGAATAAAAATCAAGGCTTGGCTGGCGACGCGACTGACACTGATGGCGGCGGCTTGTCGTCCGCGCCAAGTCGCGCTCAGCAAAAGCCTAGGCATGCGGTTGCTAAAAACAAAGTTAATGGCGGTACTGCATTTAAAAATCCAGCTAAGCCGACTAAGTCTAAAAAAGCCCATAAAAAAACCAACAAACGCTGATGTTTGAACATTAAATTTTAGGAATGATAGAGAAGGTGAAACGATGAGCGATGCCCGTATTTTATTTGGTTTCCATGCTGTGCTGAGCCGCTTGCGCCAACACAGCGCCAGCGTTCAAGAAATATTGATTGATAAAGATCGAGTGGATGCGCGTATGAAGGATCTGCTAAAGATGGCCGAGTCCTTTAATGTGCGGGTTATGGAGGTGGAGCGCAGTCGATTGGATGGTATGGCTGGTATGAATGGCCGCCATCAAGGCGTGATTGCTCGTGTGGTAGATACGCCTATTCCATATAAAGACATACACGATATTTTAGAGTCCGATTTAAATGAGCCGCCATTCTTCCTTATATTAGACGGCGTAGAAGACCCGCACAATCTAGGGGCATGTTTGCGCGTGGCCGATGCCATGGGTGTGCATGCAGTGATTGCGCCCAAGGATAGAGCAGTAGGATTGAACGCCACGGTGCGTAAAGTGGCCAGCGGTGCGGCTGAAACCATTCCCTTTATTGCTGTTACCAACCTAGCCAGAACCATACGTGAATTAAAGGATGCGGGGGTATTTGTGGTTGGAACAACCATGGATGCGCCATCTAGTCTGCTTAATTGCAAGCTTGATGGGCCTCTTGCCATAGTGCTGGGAGCAGAAGGCGATGGCATACGTCGGTTAACGGCTGAAACCTGTGATGCCTTGGTGACCATACCCATGTATGGCTCGGTTGAGAGCTTAAACGTCAGTGTCGCTAGTGGCATTTGCTTATACGAAGCCCGCCGTCAGCGTAGCGTGCAAACTAAATAGCGGCTAATCCTGCAATTTAAGCGTTTTTAACGTACGTTGCCGAACGGTATTGAGGAGTGTCGGGTTATCTATCAATGATTGCTGGTAACTGGGTATAAGCTGACGAATTTTTTCTTGCCAGTCTGCCTGTTGCAATGGCAGTTTAAAGCAACGTTCTATCACATCCAGCATGGCTTGCACGGCAACCGACGCGCCAGGGGATGCGCCCAGTAAGGCGGCTATCGTACCGTCTTTTGCCGCAACTATTTCAGTACCAAACTCAAGTTTCCCGCCTTTTTCATCGCATTTTTTGATGATCTGCACGCGCTTGCCGGCATTTTCCAAACGCCAATCTGCCTTTAGCGCGTCTGGATAAAACTGCCGCAACACTGAAATTTTTGAGGTGTGGGTTTTCATTGCTTCCACAATCAAGTAGCGAGTCAAATCGGTGTGTTGTTTACCAACATTAAGCATGGGTTTAATGTTGCTTGGTTTAACCGATTTAATTAAATCCAGATAGGAGCCATCGTTTAAAAATTTAGTGGTGAAGCCGGCATAAGGCCCAAATAATAAGGCTGGCTTGCCATCTATGATGCGTATGTCTAAATGCGGCACCGACATCGGTGGAGCACCTAGTGCTGCTTTGCCATAAACTTTTGAATTGTGCTGGGCAATGATTTCCGGTTTATCGCAAACCAACCACTGACCACTAACGGGGAACCCGCCGTAACCATGGCTTTCTGGCACGCCGGATTTTTGCAATAATTTTAGGGCGCCGCCACCGGCACCAAGGAAAACAAAGCCTGCATCAATCTGTTGGGTTTTCTTGGTCTTGAGATTGACTATGGTCAGTTGCCATCGACCATTTTCCAGTTGTTTTAACCGCCGCACTTCGCTGTTTAATTTAAGTTTAAAGTTTGCTTTGTTGGTCAGGTTGCTGACAAAGCTGCGAGTTAGGCTACCAAAGTCCACGTCACTACCGTAAGGTATTCTGGTAGCCGCAACCTTTTGTTTGGGGTCCCTGTTTTGCATGACCAAGGGCATCCATTTACTTAAAATAGCCGGATCCTCGCTGTACTCCATGTCTTTAAATAAGTGGTGTGCTTTTAATAAATCGTAGCGTTTACGCAAAAACTCCACGTCCTCTTCACCCCAAACAAAACTTAGGTGCGGAGTGGGGTTGATGAATTTAGTCGGTGCAGGTAATTGGCCGTTTTCTACAAGGTGTGACCAAAACTGCAAGCTGGTTTCAAATGCCGCGTTAATCGATAAAGCACGTTTAATATCAAGGCTGCCATCGCTGGCAACAGGCGTGTAATTTAACTCGCAATAGCCAGCATGACCGGTTCCCGCATTATTTTTGGCATCCGTACTTTCGGCTGCGATAGTAGGAAGACGTTCTACCATTAGCATGCTGAGTTTGCTGTCTAGTTCAGACAGCAAACTGGCTAAGGTGGCGCTCATTACGCCACTGCCAACTAACAGTACATCGACTTTATTTACAGTTGTCATTAGATTTAAAAGGCTTTTTAATAAATATCCGTGATTGAATATACCGCATGCCATGAAAAAAGCCTGTGAAAGACAGGCTTTAGTTTTTTAAAATGCAATTATCAAACCACGACCGCTTAAGTGCCATGCATTTAAGTCATAAATTTTACAGTAATATTAGACTTTTAAGGAAAGAATAATGCGCTTTCAAGTTCACGAAATCAGTAGCTGGCAATACAAATGAATCAGGATGATCTGTTGCGCTTGTTGGATACCCCCATGCCCTACGGTAAGTACCAAGGCCGCTACATTGCGGATTTGCCCGGACATTATTTAAATTGGTATGCGCGAGTAGGCTTTCCAAAAGGCGAAATTGGTCGATTGTTAGTATTGATGCAGGAAATAGATCACAACGGATTGTCATGGTTGCTGGACCCGCTGCGAACCTCTGCTAAAGAGAGTAAGTCAAGGGCTGAATAGCACATGGGCAAAATACTGAATAGTGCGTGGCCATTTTAGCGATTTTACAATCGAATTGTTGGCGTCCCCACCGGGATTCGAACCCGGGTCGCCTCCGTGAAAGTGAGCTGTCCTAGGCCTCGAGACGATGGGGACCTAAGAATTAATTGCACTCATTACCAGTGCAACATATTACCACAAAACACCATTAAACAGCAGTGTTATTGGTGGAGATAAGCGGGATCGAACCG
>SXGT01026890.1_pt1 | contig 79043 bp, 62 predicted proteins | sample 3176221 | NCBI WGS metagenome assembly SXGT01 (sample SAMN11356862, study PRJNA531348) | freshwater metagenome | isolation source: freshwater sample F1-120 | place: China: Fuxian Lake, Yuxi | collected 2017-12-25 | reverse complement strand
CCTTGTATAGTTCACTGATTAGTTCGCCAGGTGTCACGGCGGGCCGCCGCAGATCACAGGTCTGCGGCAAACCAGTTGATCGCGGTAGGCATTATCTGTCAACTGTTTCGGAGGTTAGCGATCTAGCGATCGCCCTGCGCGCACGCCTCCCAGACATCGACTTTTGCGTTGGTTGTCGTTCATCTTGATCTCCCTCGCAGCCCCTAGCGGCCAGCCCATGGCAGCGTCGCGCTCGCCTTGTGTGCGCGCTCCGCCGCGGTAGCGGGCGTCGGGCTCCAGCGCGAAGCCTGCCGCCATTGGGGCAATTGTGGTTGTTGTCCATGAATGTGCAAGCATCCCTGACAAGTACACGCAGTCACTCACAGATTTTTAGAATCTCACCGGTTGACGAAATCGTGATATGCGGCGAACATTTTGCCACCGCGATTGCCGCACCGGCCACAGGCGCCGGGACCCAACAAGTAGTTCGCGGGGCTTACTGCACACAAACGGGGAGGATTCCGTGCGCTCACAATTTCGAACGACGTTTTGGACATCGCTGACGGTCGCCATCTCTGCACTCGCACTGGGCGGTTGCAAAAAAGAAGAGGCCAAGCCCGCCGAGCCAAAAGCCGCAGAGGCCGCGAAGGAGGCGCCCAAAGAGGAGCCCAAAGAGGAGCCCAAGGCCGAACCGGCGCCCGAAGCGGCATCGCCGGCCGCCGCGGCACCCGCTGCTGCGCCTGCACTGACCCTTTCTGAAGAAAAGGACAAAGAAATCCGCGCCAAACTCGAGACCGGCAAGGCGGAAGACTTGCTGTCTGTGGCGCGTGAGACCTTCGACTACTTCAATGCGGCCAAAGCCAAGGCCGACAACAGCGGCTTTGAGGACGGTCAGCTGGCGCCCAAGTTGGCCGACGCGCTCGTCAACAAGATGAAGGCCGCCGTCGTCGCTGGGGCCGATGCCGCCGCCAAACAGAAGCTCGTCGACGACTTTGCCGGCGTGTTGGGGCCGAACCTGTCGGGCGCCAAGACCAAGGTGCACATCGACTGGCTGTCGAATACCCCGGCGTGCGCGATTGTGGCCGGCAGCCCCGCTGCGGCGGATGCGGCGGCAGGCGCCTTTGCGGCGGTCGCCAAGGACGTCCACGGCGGCCTGCTCAGTTGCTTGTTCCAAAGCGGTCCGCAGATGGCCAACAGCTATTTCGGCATCGCCGACGACGCCAAGGCCAACACTGCGCGGCTCGGCAAGGCGCTCGCCGGTACCGCCGACCCGGTCGCGATCAAGGACCTGCTCGGCCGCGTGCCGATGTTCAATGTCGCTGCCGGCGTGGACGAGTTTGGCGATGCCGCCCTGGCCAAGTTCAATCCAGCGGACAAGGAAATTATCAGCAACCTGGGCCAGGTGCTGAAAATAGCGTGCAACGTCAAGCAACTCGGCGACTACGCGGGCAAAGTGGGCGCGCTGCCCGATCCGCTCAAGGGCGAGCTCAAGCCGATCGCCGACGATCTGGTCAAAGTCGCGGGCGAGAGCTGCAAGAAGTAGGGCAACAGTTCCTGAAATGGGGGCGATCGTTGGCATGGTACCCACCCGTCCTGAGTAATTACTGCCGGCGGCTGAAGCCGCGGCCTACGGGTGCAAAGCCTTGCCTCCGCAAGGCTAGATCATCACAAGCGAAAATTAGCCCGGCGCAGGCCGGGCTTGGCATAGCTAGCCTGCGGCTTTAGCCGCCAGGTCCAACCTGAACGCCATGCATATTCACCAGTTCCGCGCACCACGCCGTAGACCCCAAAGCGCGATCCGCACCCCAAGAAGTAGCCGACGCTAGCCCGGCGCGCCCGCCCCTGGCACACTCGGCGGGCCGCCGGTTGCGGCATCAAAAGCCACGTGCCCATCGACCATAATCGCTCCACCGCGGTCCTGACCGGTCTGCTGCTGTGCACACTTGCAGCTGGATGTCGCCCGGGTCTCGACGACCCCGCAGCCGCGCTACCCGTGCCCAAGTCGCTGCCCGCGTTCGCCGAGCTGCCAGATCCAGCCGCTACCTGGGCACAGTCTCAGAGCCAGCTGGCCGAAGCCCGCCAGGCTTTGCGCGCCGGCAAAGAGACGGAGGCCTTGCAAGGCCTGACCCTGGCGCTCACGACCTGCCCAGCCGACACCGAAGCGCGCTTGGAACTGGCCCGCTATTTCGCCCAGCGCGGCCGTTCGTCGGTGGCGCTGACCCTGTTCAAGCCCGCCCGGGCCGTCATGGCCACTTGCGGTGCGTGTCTGGACCTGTTGCAGCGGGCGGCGGCGGATCCAGCCTTCTTTCATCTGCGCAAGACCGAAGAGGGCGCCGCGCTGTTCGCCGGACTGCCCAAGCAGCCGCTGCCCTGGCGCAAGTGGGCGACGGACGCGGCTGGCGCGCTGCAGGCTGGCGATCCGAATCGCCTGTTGCCGTTCATTCACGCTGCGTTTCCGTACGACTTACTGCGCAGTTGTCCGACGTGCAAGAACGCTGTTGCCCAGCAAGTGCAGCGGCGCACGCTGTCCGGCCCGCTGGCCGCCGGTAAGCTCGCGCAGCGCTTCGACACTGCGCATCCCGAGGCGGGCGGCGTGCCGCTGGGCGTCCCCGGCGATCCGACGTGCACGGCAGGTTGCTGTGAGTGGCAGGCCAGCGCGCCCCCAGCCGAAAAGAGCGTTCAGCTACAGCGGCTGTGTTTTTGGCCGGTGACGCCCGAGCGCGCGGCGCTCACCTCGATCGCACTGCGCTACGGCGCTACTGACGAATAGGCAAGGGCAGGGCGCTATGCCTTGGGCCGGAAAGCGGCAACTCGGGCAGCGTCGGTCTCCAAGAACGGCCCACCGATGAGGTCGATGCAGTAGGGCACGGCTGGCATCACGGCGTCCAGGCACTCGGCGATTGCCTTGGGCTTACCGGGTAGGTTGATGACCAGCGCTCGGCCACGCACGCCTGCGATCTGCCGCGACAGGATCGCGGTCGGCACCCAGCGCAAGCTGGCCGCGCGCATCTGCTCGCCAAAACCGTCGAGTTCCTTGTCGAGGATCGCCCGCGTCGCTTCCGGCGTTACGTCGCGCAAGGCCGGTCCGGTGCCGCCCGTCGTCACCACCAGGCAACAGCCGGCGTCGTCGCAGAGCTCACGCAGCGTCGCCTCAATTAGCGGCTGTTCATCGGCGATGAGCCGCGCCACCGGCTCAAAGGGCGTGGTCAGCGTTTCACGAAAATAGGCCAGAATGGCCGGACCGCCGCGGTCTTCGTACACGCCCTGGCTGGCGCGATCGCTCACGGTGACAATGCCGATGCGGACGGCTCGCAGCGAGTCGGTCATCGATAACTCCTGATCAGCGTACGCCGGCACCTGGATTGACCGGCCGCGCCGGCTGCACCAGCACCCGCCGGCCGAGCGCGTCTTCGCTCACCAGCACCATGCCGTGGCTCTGCAAACCCATCATCTTGCGCGGCGCGAGGTTGGCCAGCACCAGCACCTGCTGGCCGACCAGTTCGCCTGCACCAAACGACTCGGCGATGCCCGACAGGATCTGGCGCGGCGCTGCCTCGCCCAGGTCGACCAGCAACCGCAGCAGCTTGCTCGACTTCGGCACTGGCTCAGCCAACGTGACGGTGCCGACCCGCACGTCGAGCGCCCCGAATTGGTCGATGCTGACGTCGGGCCGAACCGCTTCGACTTTGACCAGCACTTCCGGCGGTGGAGCCAGCGATTCCGCCACTGGTGGCGTGGCGCTCGCAGGCGGCTGGACTTGCGTTGCCAGGGCGGGCGCAACGGCCGGCTCGTATTTTGCGAACAACGGAGCGCCCCCCGCCACCGGGCTATCGGGCGCCAACTGGCCCCAGCGCAGGTCGGGCAGGGCAATCAAGGTCTCGCCCGCGCCGATGCGCCGCAGAATCTCGGGTGCACTGGCCGGCAAAATCGGTTGCAAAAGCGTCGCCGCAATGCGTAGGCCCTCAAGCGCGCAGTACAGCGTCTGCGCCGCCGCCGCCGGGTTGTCGCGCACGGTCCGAAACGGCGCGTCGTGCTGGATGAGCTCGTTCAGGCGCCCAACCAGCGCCAGACCATCGGCCGCCAACCGGTGCAGGCGAAAGCTGCGGATCGTCACCGTCGCCGGCGCCAGGCGATCGCCGGTCCACACCGGATCGGCCACGTCTGCCGCTGTCGCCGGTCGCAGCAAGAGCTCGGCCACTTCGCGTACCGCCTTTTGGGCGGGCGTCGTCGGCTCACTGCCCGAGGGTGGGGGCACGCGACCCCCAAACCACTTCTCCACCAGGGCCACCGTGCGCTGGACCAGGTTGCCGAGGTCATTGGCCAACTCGACGTTGTTCCTGCGCAACACGGCTTCTTCGCTGAAGTTGGCGTCCAGGCCGACCACCATCTCGCGCAACACGAACCAGCGCAGCACTTCTGGCCCCATGCGCTCGGCCAGACCCAAAGGGCTCACGACATTGCCCAGCGATTTCGACATCTTGGTGTTGTCGACCAGAAACCAGCCGGTCGCCACAAACCGTCGCGGCAGCCACGCATCGATCGGCCGGTCGAAGGCCTGCGCCAGCCCCATCAACATCGTCGGCCAGTACACCGCGTGGGTCGTCAGGATGTCCTTGCCCAGAAAGTGCGCGACGTGCGGCCACCAGCCATCAAAGTTGCCGTCGCCAGCCAGCCGCGGCTCCGGCCATTGGGCACCGTCGGTTGGCGGATCGGCATCCAAGAAACCGACGGCAGTCGCGTAGTTGAGCAACGCGTCGAACCAAACGTACGTCACGTAGTCCGGGTCGAACGGCAGTTCGATGCCCCAGGATAGCCGCGACTTCGGCCGTGAGATGCACAAGTCCTGCAGCGGCTTGTCCAAAAAGCCGAGCACTTCGTTGGCGCGACTCGCCGGGTGGATGGCAATGGCGCCGCTTTGGATGGCCTCGCGCAGCGGCTGCTGGAACTGGCCCATCAAGAAGAACCAGTTTTTCTCTTTGAGGCGCACCACCTGGCGGCCGCAAGTGGGGCAATTGCCGCCAGCAAGCTCTTTTTCCGTCCAGAACCGCTCGTCGGGTACGCAATACCAGCCCTCGAACTCGCGTGGCACCACCAGGCCTCGTTCGTACAGGCGAGCCAGGGCGCGCTGCACCACAGCCTTGTGCCTTGGCTCTGTCGTGCGAATGAACTGGTCCGGCGCGCACAGCAGCTGCGGCCACAGCGACTTGAAGGCCGCGTGCAGCTCGTCGCAGTGGGCCTGGGGGTCGATGCCGCGCTTTGCCGCCGCCTCCTGCACTTTCTGGCCGTGCTCGTCGGTGCCCGTCAAGAAGTACGTCTCGTCGCCCAGCAAGCGATGGGCCCGCACTGCCACGTCGGCCAGGATCGTGCAGTACGCGTGGCCGATGTGCGGCTTGTCGTTGACGTAGTAGATGGGCGTGGTGACGTAGAAGCGCTGGGGCATGCAGAACACGCGCCGACCGCGCGGCGAACGGCAAGCGTAGCACGGCATTGCGGGCGCGGCGATGCGGCGACACCGCTGCGCACTGCCCCCAATTTGACGCCCTGCCTCAACGCGTGCCCCAATGGCCCTCCATGATGCACGCCGCCACGCCGACCCTGACCGAACGCCTGGCCCGCAGCTACGCCCGCTTGGCGGTGCGCAGGCCGTTTGCCGTCCTTGCCGTTGCCCTGACGCTCGCCGGCACCTGCGGCTGGTACGGCAGTTCGATCCAGATTCGCAGCGACCTCGCCGACCTGTTCCCCGAGAGCACGCCGGCCGTGCAAGTGGCCAAGCTGGCGCAGCAGACGCTCAAGTCCGCGGCGCAGCTGACGCTGATGTTCGGCAGCCCGGACCGCACCAAGAATCGGGCGCTGGCCGGCAAGGTGTGCGACGCGGTCAAGGCGTGGCCGGAAGTGGCGGCCCTGGACTGCCGGCGCGAGGTCGAGTTTTTCCGCAACAACGGCGCGCTGTTCCTCAGCGTCGGCGAGCTGGAGAAGGTCGATCGCGATGTGGCCGAGGCGGTCCGCAAAGCCACCGAAAAGCAGCTGGTCGACGACGCGTTGACCGAAGGGTTGGACGACCCGCCGACGCCGACCGCAGCAGCGCCCGCCGCAACCGCCAGCGATGGCGCAGAAGACGCATCGCCGGCAGGAGCCAACCGCTTTGCGCTGCCTACCGACGACGACTTGAAAAAGCGCTTTGCGGCCGACGACATCCGCGAGTGGGACGAGAGCGCCGACGGCACCGCCCTGGCAGTGCGCATCTTTCCGACCATCGCCCAAAGCGACGTCGACAAGTCAGCGGCGTTCGTCCAGCGGCTGCGCGACACCGTCGACCGCCTCAAGGCCGAAGTCAACCCGACCGCGACCGTGGCCATGTCAGGCGATTACGCCGAGATGTCCGCCGAAATCAGCAGCATCAAAAGCGGGCTGGTGGTCACTTCGACGCTGGCCTTGCTGGTCATCGCGGCGATTCAAGTCCTGCACTTTCGGCGTTTTCGCGCGCTGCTGCTGATGACCGTGCCGCTGTTGGCCAGTAGCGCGCTGACGCTCGCCTTTGCCAAGGGCACGCTCGGATACCTCAACGTCATCACGGCATTCATATTTTCCATGCTTTTCGGCATGGGCAACGACTTCAACGTCTACACGCTCAGCCGCTACAACGAAGAGCGGGCGGCCGGGCGGACCACGGCAGAGGCCGTCGAAGAGACCGCGGCCGGCATGGTGCGCTCGCTCCACCAGGCAGCGTTGACGACCTCGGTGGCGTTTTTTGCGCTGACGGTGTTGGAGTTCCGCGGGTTTTCCCAGTTCGGGCTCATCGCCGGGGTCGGCGTCGAATTGGCGCTGCTGTGCACGCTCAGTCTGTTTCCGCCGATGATCGTTGCGCTGGATCGCCTGTGGCCTGACCGCGCCGTGTCCGAGGCCCAAGCCGCGGGCTCTCGGTGGATGGGCGCGGTTGCCGAGCCGCGGTTTGCCAAGGTCTTTTTGGCCGCGATGGGATTGCTGACGCTCGGGTCGTTTTTCGTTGCCCGCAACTACGCGTTTGAGACTGACTTTCGCAAGTTGCGCACGGTGGCCTCCAAACGCGCGCCGGACCCGGTGCAGGCGGCAAGTCCGGAGGCAGTGCGCAAGCGTCAGGTGCAGCTGCTCGAAGAGAAAGTCCGCGCCGAAAGCGCTGGGCGCACCGGCTCGCCGATCGTGGTGGTGGCCGACTCCGTCGACGACGCCCGCCACATCCACGCGCAACTGGAGGCCCACAAGGCCGCCTGGCACCGCGTACGCTACTTCGTCTCCATCCACAGCTTCGTGGCCAAGGACCAGGAGCAGAAGCTGCCGATCATCGAACGCATCGCCAAGCGCCTGCGCGACAAGCGCGACGCCTTGACCGGCAAAGACGCCGACGACGCCGATCGCGCGTTGGAGCTGCTCAAGGCCCACCGCTATGGGCCCGACGATCTGCCCGACTTCGTGCGCAAGCGGTTCCTCGACAAAAGCGACCACGTCGGCCGGTTCGTGCTCATCTACGCCCGCGGTAACCTCGCAGAAGCCAACTCGATCCGCGAAGTGACCAACCAGGTCGGCCAGTTCAAAGTGCCGGACGGCAAGGGCGGCGAACGCCTCTACCGCAGCACGGCCAGCTTCTTCATCCTGGCTGAGGCCGACGACATCGTGCGCAAAGAGGGGCCGATCGCGGTGCTGCTGGCCGCGCTGGCTGTGTTCGCGGTCATCCTGTGGCATTTTCGTAACTTGCGGCTTTGCCTGTACTCGTTTGCGCCACTCGCCGCCGCCTTTGTCGTGTTTCTGGCCATGGCGCACAGCCTGGACCAGGCGATGACGCTGTTTGGCCGCGACTTTGGCCTTGCCGATCTGCCCGGGCTGTCGCTGAACCTGTTTTCGGTCACGACGCTGCCCGGCATCCTGGGAATCGGCATCGACGGCACTACCCACATCCTGCATCGGTGGTACGAAGAGGGCGAAAAGGCCGACGTGCGGGTGATTGTGCAGCAAGTTGGCGGCGCGGCCTGGATCGCGCTACTGACCACGACCGTCGGCTTTGCCACCCTGATGTTTCAAGACAACCGCGGCATGCAGACCATCGGCGCCATGGCGACGCTTGGGCTATTTTCGGTGTGTCTGTTGGCCAATCTCATCGCTGGGGCGCTGCTGGCGGTGTGGCCGCCCAAGCGTTCTGCGACTAGCGACCCGTAAACGCTGCTGGCCGCTTGGCCACGAACGCCGCCATCCCTTCGCGTTGATCGGCCGTCGCAAAGCACGCAGCGAACGCGTGGGCTTCGGTCTCGATCGCGGCATCCAATGGCAGATCGGCACCCTGAGCCAGCACCCGTTTGGCTGCGGCGACGGCGAGCGGTCCACGGTTGGCAATGCGCTTGCCGAGCTCGATGGCCTTGGTCAGCAGTTCTTCGGGCGGGTGGACTTCTTGGACGACGCCATAGCGCAAGGCGTCGTCGGCGCCAAACACATCACCCGACAGCACCCACCGTCGCGCGGCGTGGACACCGATGATGCGCAATAGGCGCTGGGTGCCGCCAAATCCGGGGATGACACCCAGCGTCACTTCGGGCAGGCCCAGCTTGGCCTTGCTCGACGCCAGCACGATGTCGCAGGCCAGCGCCAGCTCGCAGCCGCCGCCCAGCGCAAAACCATTGACGGCGGCGATGACCGGCTGCGGCATGCGCGCAATCTGCTGCGCCACGGCGCCACCCGACCGCGCGAACGCCAGCGCCTCGTCGGGGCTCATCGTCTGCATCGCCGCGATGTCCGCGCCGGCAACAAAGGCCTTTTCGCCCGCGCCGGTGACGATGACCGCGCGAATCGCCGCGTCGCCAGCGACTTCGACCAGGCGATCGCGCAGCGCGCTCAGCAGCTCGGCATTGAGCGCGTTGAGCGCCGCAGGCCGATTGAGAGTCAGCACGGCGACCGGACCTTGGTCGTCGCGCAGCACCAGCGCGGGGGCTGGCTGCACGGATTCGCTTGTCATGGTGTCACCGCGCCACCGGCGCCAATGGATTGCGGCCGGCGGCGAAAGCGGAACGAAGACCGGGTGCTACTTGCCGCCGCGCTTGCTGGCCTTGAGCGGGTTGAGCACCTTGGTGTCGACCTTTTTCTCAATCTTGGCGTGGGTGGCGAAGTTGCACATACCGCCCGCCCACTTGGCGCCCGGGTTGGCGTAGCTGTTGCAGTGGCCCACGCCGTCCACGAGGCGGACATGGTTGCAGCCCACGCACTGCGACACGATCGGCTGGAAACCGAACTTGCTGAATCGGCTCGCGGTGGCGGCGTCGGCGGCGGGGGCGGAGATGGCGTCGGACATCGGATCCTCGGGGTCGGGCGGCCTGCGCGGCAAACTCTGCGAAATACAGCGCGGCCAACTTTGCGAAAAGTCGAAGGATTGCCGCGGACAGGCCGGCGGCGAAGGGGCGTTAGCATACGGCTGCGCATGGTTTTCGTCAACAGGTGCCGCGAGACCGGCAGCCGCGCGAAAACCACCTTGCCAACCCCGCGATGCGCTGGCACAATACCGCCCCCTTGCGCGACCTTTGCGGTTGCGTCCGGCTCCGCGACGCTCAAAAGCGTTGCTATCCTGCTGCGTTCTCGGCGAGGCCCGGTTGACCGGGTCGGCGTACAGCAACCCGATTTTCAGCCCATCAGGCCAGCCAAGGCCTGCGACAACCCGCGGTGGCCAGGTGCCGCCCAATTGTAGAAGACACATGGACAATTCGAATTTTGGGCCAGGCGGCGACGTCGACGCCCTGGGCAACGACAAGCAGCCGCGCGGCGAGCGCCCGCACCGCGCCTCGGCGCGCTCGGTAGAGTTCCGCCCGATCGAGGTCACGGTGCAGGAAGGCAACGTGAACCGCGCGCTGTCGATGCTCAAGCGCAAAATGGCCGCCGAAGGCATCTACAAAGAGCTGCGCAAGCGCCGCTTTTACGAGAAGCCGAGCGAAGAGAAGAAGCGCCGCAACCGTGAAGCGGAGCGCCGCCGCAAGAAGGCCATTCGCATCAGCCGCGAGCGCGCGGGCTAAACCGCGGATCCTGCAAAGCAAAGTACGCAGTCGCCGCGGCGACCGGGGGCCACATGGGCAACACGTGGGGCAGTCGCGATCTGCATGTGCGCCGTGTTATGCGCGCGCTGACGGCCGTTTTTGGCGCAGCGCTGCTGGCCAGTGCGCCGGCCCAAGCGGCCAAGACCAAGAAGAAAGCGCCACCGGCTGCGCCAGCCGCGGAAGCGCTGCCACCACCGGTCGTCGACAAGAAGGCGGAACCCAAGAAGCCGGAGCCGGACAAGAAGGCTGCGCCCGCCGAGGCACCTGCGGCGCCAGCGCCCGCCAAGGCATCCCCGGCCGAGCCATCCCGGCCAGCCGAACCGCCAAAGCCGGCGGAGCCAGTCAAGCCCAAAGTGTCTGAGCCGGCCAATGTACCCGCGGCTGGTGAGCCCGAGGCGCCCAAGGCGCCGGTCGAGTCGATCTGGGGCGGCTTTTTCTTCCAGTTTGGCTTTGGCTACGCCAGCCACGGCGGGCAGCCAGGGCCCGAGATCCCAGCCGTTAAAGGCACCTTGGAATACCACGGGCAGACCTACAAGGGGTCGCTCAAGATGCAGGATCTCAAGTCCTTTGGCGTCAACTACAACGAACTGGTGCGCACCGACGTCGGTTCGGGCATGGCCGCGATGCTGCAAGTCGGCTACAACGTCGCCGGTTACGTGAGCTTGTGGCTCGACATCGCCGCGCACGGCACCATCTCTACGGACAAGAAGTCGATGTCCGGCGGCGGCGGCATCTCGTTCATGGGTGGCTTGCATCCGCTGCGGTTTGTGCGCCCGGACCTGCCGGTCGACGTCAAGCTCTACGGTGGCTACACGCCGCTCGACGTGCTGGCCTACAACGAGAACCAGATCCAGCCCGACTACAAGGCCAAAGCGTGGCTGGGCCCGGCGATGCCGTTTGGCCTGCACACCGAGTGGAAGCCCAAGCCCAAAGGCGGCTTTGCACTCGGCCTGGACCTGCGCATGGTCAAGGCCAGCTACAACCAGTGGTACTACAACTGGGACAAAGAGCAGTACTCGAGCCCGGGCACCGATGGCACTGCCGAAGTGACGACCCTGCGCTTTGAGCCACGTCTGACGCTCGCTGCGCACTTCTAACGCCGCCGTCCTCAGCACGCTCCGACAAGCCTGTGCCCCACAAGCGCATTGTCCTTTTCCATACCGGCGGGACGCTGGGCATGGCGCTGCCGGAAGGTCGGCGCCTCGACCTTGGCCCGCGCGACCACTTGCAGCGCTTGCTGGCCCGCGTGCCCGAACTGTGCGAGATCGCCGACATCGATCTGGTCGCACCTTGGAACTTGGACTCGAGCGACGTCGGTCCCGCGCACTGGCAGCAACTGGCTGATGCGATTGCTCAACAGTTTGGCGCCCCAAATGGTCCGCGCTGCGACGGCGTGGTCGTCATCCACGGCACCGACACCATGGCCTACACGGCGTCGGCGCTCGCGTTCATGCTGCGCGGGCTCGATCGACCCGTGGTGCTCACCGGGTCGCAGCGACCGCTGGAGGCCTGGCGGACCGACGCGCGCGCCAACCTCGCCGCGGCGGTAGAATGTGCGACGCTCGACTTGCCCGAAGTGGTGGTGGTGTTTGGCGATCGCGTGCTGCGGGGCTGCCGCGCGACCAAGGTCGATGCCAATGACTACCAGGCATTCGACTCGCCCAACGAAGTGCCGCTCGGCCGCATCGGCGTATCCGTCGACTTGGACAAGGCTCGTATTCGCCATAATGCGCAACCATTTGAACTTGCGCGCGATCTCTGCAGCGGCGTGCTGGGCATGACGGTGTTTCCGGGGCTCGATCCGTCGATGCTCGATGGCATGCTCGCGCAAGCGCAAGGCAGCGTGCGGGTGGTGCTGGTGCGGGCGTTCGGGATGGGCAACGTGCCGATTCAGGGCGACGCCGGATTGGTGCGCGCCATCGGCCGCCTGGTGGCGCGCGGCACCGATGTAGTGGTGACGACGCAGTGTCTGCGCGGCCGCGCGCAGTTGGACCTGTATCCCAACGGCCGGGCGTTGCTCGACGTCGGCGCCATCGGCGCAGGCGACATGACGTTTGAAGCCGCGGCGACCAAGGCGATGTGGGCATTGGGGCATCCGGTGCGGTCGGTGCGCGGCTGGTTCGAGGCCGACCTCGCCGGCGAGGTGGGGCGCTAGCGCCGCCTCCCTGTGCGAAGTACCTGCCCCGTACCGCCTGGACTGCATCCGCGCTATACTGGCTCTATGAACTGCGGGCGCCCTCTACAACTACTTGGATTGATTGGCTGTATCAGCCTTGCGCTCGCGTGCCACCGCGTGCAGGAAGACGGTCCCGCGCTGGACGCCGACGCGGGCTTTTCGCCGGATGCGCCGGACGAACTGGTCATCGACGTTCCCTACTTCGACGCACCCAAGGAAACCAAAGGCGAAACCGAAGTGGTGGACGCACCGCCGCCGGCCAAGGAGACCTGCGGCAACAAGATCGACGACGATCTCGACGGTTACATCGACGAAGAGGGCTGCTATCCGCTGCCCAATTTGCGGCCAGACCAGAGTTGGACCGATCTCGGCATCGTGGAGCTGCAGGCGCTGCTTGGCCCGGCACCCACGCGCTCGTACCAGGCGCCTTCCAAGAACGCCGGCATGGCGATTTTGATGACCGAACTGCCCGACCCGGGGCAGCTGTCTGCCTATGTGTGGGCCGAGTCGCTGACATCGCCCTCAGGCGTCGAGTGCATCTCGCCCGGGGCCTGGGCCACCAGCTACAACCGCGCGTTCGTTGGCATCGGCTACGCAACGGTGCAGCTGGGCATGGCGCCGCAAATCAGCGTCTTGCCGGGGCCCTGGAAGATTGGCGCTACGCGGGCGACGGAGTTGCCGCTCAAGTACTCTGGCAAACCGCTGGCCGGCTGGGTGCATATGGGGGCGATGGCGCGCCCCGAGTTGCCGCCCAACGGCAAGGGCGTGCTCGACCTCGACGTCTTCTGTGTCGGCGGCGCCCCGATGCCGTGCTCGCAGTTGGCGACTTCGCCGCAGTGGCAGCAGATGGCGGCCAAAATCAACGCCATCTGGAAGCCGGGCAACGTCGAGCTGGGTCAGGTCGAGTTCTTTGAGCTCGGCGGCGAAGAGGGCAGCAAGTTCAAGGTGCTCGACAACGTCGGCAGCAACGGCGAGGACAACGAGTTGACGCAGGTCTACAAAGCGGCGGCCAAGCTGCGGCCGACCTCGACGCGGCCGGCGCTGGTGCTGGTGTCTTCGCTCAACCACAAAGGCATACCCGTCGCCACTGGCCTGTCGCAACTGGCCGGCATTGCAGGCATGGCGGGCGCCCGCGTCAGTGGCATGGCGGTTGCCTTCAACGAGGTCGACTTCGCCAAAGCGCTGACCCTGCCCGCCGACTCGCCGTACGCGGGCGACGTGTGGGGGTTGGTTATTGCCCATGAAATCGGTCACTTTCTGGGTCTGTGGCACACCGACGAGGCCGATGGCGTGCTGCACGATCTGGTGGATGACACGCCGACCTGCACCAAGAAAGTCGACGTGCTGACGGCCGAAGAGTGCCCGGTGCAGGCCAAATACCTGATGTTCTGGCAACCCAAGGGCGCGACGCTGACGGCGGGGCAAATCAAGGTGGCGCGCAACAACCCGGCGCTGCGGCCCTGAGCCACTGCACAGCGCCCGATAAGGTTGGAGAGATTCCATGCGGTTGGTCCCTGTCTGCGCAATCTGCGCGCTGCTCGTCCTGGCACCCAGCCTCGCCGTCGCAGCGCCCGAAGACGCGCTGAAATTCCTACAAAACACTGGCCAGAGCGGCGTCGCGCAAAACGTCGGCCTGGATGCCGCCAAGAAGTCCGAGGTCGAAGCCATCGCTAGTGACCTGTCGGGCAAAACCGGCGGCAAGGCCTACTTCATCCTGCTCAAACGCGACGAAGAGCCGGAGCCCTATGGCGGTCTGTACGATCGCCTGGGCATGAAAGGCAAAGACATCCTGGTCGCCAGCAACGGCACCAAGTGGGAGGTCAAAGTCGCGGCGCTGTCGCACGAGGCCAAGCAAGCGGCGGTCGACCGCGCTCTGGCCGGCAGCGGTGACGTCAAGCCAATACCGCGGTTGAAGATCGTCAGCAACGAGCTGCAGCTGGCGCTTTCGCAGACCCAAGGCAAGAAGCTGACCTGGAATGAGTTTCAGTCCGCCAATGCCGGCAGAGGCTGGGACGGGCACCGCATGTCGCGCGAGTACGAGACGTACAAGGCGACCGGCCACTCCAGCGGCGGCGCCATTGCCACGGTCGGGCACAGCACGCCCATCACCCACAGTTCTTCGTCCTCGGGTTGGGGTACTTGGGCGTTTCTGGGCGTGGTCGTTGCGGCCATCGTCGGCATCGTGCTGTGGCGCCGCCGCAAGCGCGACGGCGATCTGGGTGCAGAGCTAAAGCAGATGCTGCAGCACCCGGAGTCCACGCTGGCCGATGTGGTCATGAACATGGACGGCTTGGAAAATCACCCGCGGTTCGGCCAGTTGATGGACGCGTACTCCGCGTGTGAGAATAAGCTCAAAGACCTCAAGAACGGCGCACCGACCCGCGAGGCGGTGTCGAAGGCCCGGTCACTCAACGACGAGGCCAACCGCGTACGCCGCATGTTCGACGAAGCCAAGATGGGCCGCTAGCCTATGCAGGATCGCGATGACCCGAGGTCATCCGCGATTGCCGTTCTTGCTTGCTCGGTGGGTCGCAAGCTCGCGGCTTTGCAAGCCGACTCGCCGCTCCTTTCTTGCGGTGGGTTTGATCTCACCACAAGGCGATTCTGTATAGCGGTCGCGGCTGACAACTTTCAAGCTCGCGAAATCGCAAGAGGTTTGCTATGCGCCTGACTGCCCAGACCCGTGTGCTGCTGCAAGGTGGCGGCGAAGATGTGTTCCGCAAGCCGAGTTTCTGGGACAAGTTCAAGGGCTTTCTCGGCTCGGATGTGGACCTGCGCACTGGCGAAGTTAGCCTGGCCGGCAACGCCCTGGCCCTGACTGAACAGGTGCAGCAGGCTTTCAAGCTGGCCAAGGTCACCAACGCCGTCAGCCTGGTCGTCGACAAAGACATCGTCTACCAGGACCTGGAAGACAAGGCGGATGACGCCGATCTGCTGTTGCAGGCGGCCCGCCGCGGCGCTGCGCGGTTTGCGCAGCCGTTCGAGGTCGTGCGCATCGTGTTCGAGTGGCAGGGCAGCGGCATCTCGGTGCTGATCGAGGCCATCGTGCGCGGCAAGTACCGCCCCGGCGAGCCGGCGGTGGTGCTGTCGTACGGCGCGCGCATCGACGCTTTGCGCCCGGCCGACGGCGAAGACACCGACGCAGCCAAAGAGCGCATCGGCAAAGCGCTGGCCGACGTCAACTTGGTCCCGGTTGCCAAGAACACGTTGGACGGCCTCGTGGGCCGCATCGAGGGCGGGTTGTCGCGGACCTTTCCCGCGGCGCAGTTCGAGACCGACCACGCCGACGTCAACGTGCGCAAGCCGAGCAACCAGGAAGTGCGCGATATGGCGGGTAACTGGCAGAACCACAACGCGGATTTGCGGCAGGCGCCCAACTACGCCTACGGCTGGAACTCGCGCTATTACGACCCCTGGGGCGCCTATTACTACGACCCAATGGACACCTTCGTCAGCCTGATGGTCATCGACGCCGTGATGCACCCACACCACCATCACTGGGGCTGGGGGCCGGGCTACCTCGGCAGTTCGTGGTCCTCCTACGGCGCGCCAGTGACGTTTTGGGATCACCACGGCCACGTCTACGGCACTGCGGACCACTACGGCGACTTCCACCAGCACTTCAACGATGTCGGGCACGTGACCCAGAACGACTTCAGCTCAGCCAGTTGGGACGACTCGGCGCTGTCGGGCTATGACGCCAACCAGTCGAGCTTTGACAGCTACGCGTCGGGCAGCGGCGGCGGCGGCAGTTGGGACTGCGCGGACGGCACGGCGACGGCGTCGTCGGACTGCTCGTCGGATTGCAGCTTTGATTGCAGCGCCGATTGCTCGTTTGACTGCGCCGCCTCCGACTGTTCGTGGGACTGCAGCAGCGATTGCAGCAGCGATTGCGGCGGCAGCAGCGACTGGTAGGCCACGCCTGTTTGGGGGCGGGGGCGAGTTCGCCAGTGCAGTGGCTGACTGGCCGATTCGTGCTTAAATTCGGTGCCGTGGCGATGGCAAACTTGAACTGGGAGTTACCTTGAGCGCTCCATGGTCCTTGCCTGAGCGCGCCCAGTGGCTGGACCTGCCGGTCCGGCGCGGCCGCGATTTGCAGCGCGGCACGGTCGAGGGCCAGGCCTACGCCCACAATCCGGCGGGTTTTGACGCGCTTGCGTTGCTGAACCGCCGGGCGGTGCGCTTGCTCGACGCCGCCGACGGTCGATCGTTGGGCCAGCTGCTGGCCGAGTGGGGACAGGACGAGCCGGCCGCCGCGCAACAGTGGCTCGGCGAGCTGCCGCTGCTGTGGCGCAACGGTTTTTTGGTCTCGCCGGGCGTGGCGGTGCCGCAGCCGATAGCCGGCGAGCGCGTGTTCAATGCGTGGCTGCACCTGACCAACGCTTGTAACCTGGCCTGCCCCTATTGCTACATCCACAAAAGCAAACGGCACATGTCGGCTCACGTGGTCGAGCGGGTGCTGGCCTCGATCGCTGCAACAGCCCAGTCAGGCCAGGTCGAGCGCATTCACGTTCGCTATGCGGGCGGCGAGCCGATGCTGCGCTTTGACGCCATGCGGCGCTTCCACGCACAAGCGACTGCGGCCTGTGCTGCGTCCGGCGTGAAATTCTCCGCGGCGGTGCTGACCAACGGTGCGGCCGTGCCCGCGGGCGCAACCGAGTGGCTGCGCGCCAACCAGGTCAGCGTGTCGATGTCGATCGACGGCGTAGGCGCGCTGCAAGACGCCATGCGCCCCGTGGTCGGCGGCGGTTCGTCGTTCGCACGGGTGTCAGCCGGTCTGGATGCGTATCTTGCAGCTGGCATCCGGCCCTACATGTTGATTACGGTGGGCGATAGCAACCTGGACGGCCTGCCGGAACTCACCCAGTTCCTGCTCGACCGCGGCTTGTGGTTTCGCTACAGCCTGGTGCGCGACTTGCAGTGGGGCGCAGGCGTGCTCGACGACCGGCACGGGGCCGAGCACGGCCCGAGCGACAGCGAATCAGCGCCGGAAATACTGCAGGGCGCTCCGCTGCGCCGTGTCCAGGCCGTGTTCGGACGCTGCTATGACCTCATCGAGAGTTACGTGCTCGCGCAGGGGCAGCTGGCGCTGGCGTCTGGCAGGCGGCCCGATGTCGGCTTTCGCCGCAGCCACCACTTCTGCGACCTGCAACCCTGGGCGCCGATTCGACAAGCCTGTGGGGCAGGGCGCAGCTACCTGGCCATTGGCGAGCAGGGGCAGGTCTCGCCCTGCCAGGCCGCGTTGCACCGCGATGGCACCAACGAGATTGCGGGTCAGAGCCTGCTGGCGCTCGCGGCAGGGCAGACGCAACTGCCCGATTTCAAGCGCACCCAGCCCAATACTGCATGCAGCCGCTGTCCGCACCGTCTGTCGTGCGCAGGTGGGTGTCCGCTACTGCTGCACCGCCGCGAGGGCCACGTCAACGGCCGCTCGCCGTATTGCGAGGTCTTCAAAGCGGTGTTGCCGCGCATCGTCCACATCGCAGCGCTGGAACTCGCACACCAGGCGCGCTTTGCCCGCTCATCGGCGCACGTGGACAGCAAGGATTAGGCGACCATGCATTGGCTGTACGATGCTGAGACATTCTTGCAGCGCCAGGTCGCCGGCAATGCGATCGAGACCTGGGGCATCGCGGCACTGGTCGCCGTGCTCGGCTTCCTGCTCGGCAAGCTCACACACTTCGTCCTGACCCGCGTGGTGCTGCGGCTGACGGCCCATACCAACACCGACTTTGACGACAAACTCATCGGCCGGACGGCCCGCCCGTTCTCGCTGGCGGTGCTGTTTGGCTGCGCCTACTTCGCCATGCAACTGCTGGTGCTGCCGTCGCTGGCCGTCAAGATCGTCGGCGGCACGTTCCTGGGGGCCCTGGCAGTCACCGCTGCCCTCATCCTGATGCGCGTTATCGACGTGCTCTTCGAGAACCTCGCAGAGCCATGGGCGCTGCGCCACGAGCCGCCGGTCAATGTCCAGGTCATCCATGTCGCGCGGGTGACGAGCAAGATTGTCGGCGGCACGCTGGTGATGGTGTTCGTGCTGCAGCGCGCCGGCTTCGACGTTTGGAGCGTGATTACCGGCCTGGGTATTGGCGGTGTGGCGGTCGCGCTGGCGGCGCAGCAGACGCTGGGCAATATCTTTGGCTCGCTGCAAGTGATGACCGACCAGCCGTTCCGCGTCGGCGATTGGATTCGCGTCGACCAGAACTTTGGCCGCGTCATCCACATCGGCATGCGCAGCACGCGCATCGCAACGACCGCCGGCCAGACCTTCGTGGTGCCGAACAAGCACATCGCCGAAGCGACCATCGAAAACGCGGTGGCGCCGCAGGGTCAAGTCCGCGAGTTCTTCCTGGCATTGCCGTACGACCTGGACGCCGATCGCCTGCAACTGGCGTGCGACCTCATCTTGCAGGTATTGGCGGAGACGCCGGGCGTCCACCCTGATTTCCTGGCGCACGTGTGGGCATTCGCAGAGTGGTCGGTGCAGCTGCGCGTGATCTACCGGGTCCCCGATCTCGCGGGATTCTCCCCGATTGCCCACGCAGTCAACCTAGGCATCAAGCGCAAGTTCGACGAGGCTGGCCTGGTGTTCGCGTACCCGACTCGCACGGTCCACCTGGTCGGTGCGGACGCCGGCGCGATTGCCGGCACGCAGCCACTGGTGGTGCAGTTGGCCCAGCCGGCTGCACAAGCGAAGCAAGCTTAGAAAGGCAGTGCGACCGAACTGCTCCGCGCCGCGCACGGTCCGCATTCTTCGAGCCATGGCGCGTCATCCAGAGCACCAAGCGGCAGCAACGTGCCGCAGGTCTGGCACTTGCCGTACGCGTCGCTGTCCAGCCGCCGCTGTGCGGCGATGACCTGCTTCAAGTAGCGCCGCAGCTTTTCTTCTCTGGTCTCGCCGGGTTCCTGCTCGTTAGGCAGCTTGATGGTGGCAAGCGTCGCATTCTGCCGTGCCAGCAGCGCGGTCAGTTGGCCGTTGACCTCCATGCCTTTGTACATCAGGCGCGTGCGCCAGCGTGCGACGTTGGTGGGGTCGAGGTAGGCATTGGTCGTAGGCATGGTGCAACCTCGCGTGCAAAGCGTCGCCAAAGGGGGCCCTCAAAACTCGGCCCGTACACCCAAACTCGGAATCACCGGCAGCCCCGCTTGCGGCGTTTGCCGTGTGTAGTCGTGGCTCCAGACGACGCCCTCTGCGTTGCTGCGGTTGTACACGTTCTGCACGTCCAGGTAGGCCGACAGCATCCAGCGGTTGAACACGAACCGCCGGTCCACCCGCAAGTCCAGTTGGTGAAACGCCGGCAGCCGCCCACTGTTGTAGGCCCCGTCAATCGCCTGGTAGCTGTCGCTCTTTTCGTCCCAAACGGCGCCCACGACCGGCGTGGTCGGATTACCGGTGACCAGCCGAAACCGCGCGCCGAATTCGAACTGGTAGGGCAGCTTGTACGACGCGACTGCGGTCAGGATGTGGCGCTGGTCCCAGTCGAACGGCCGCCAATCGGTCTTGGCGGCCAGGTCACGGCGCTCTGCCCACAGTAGCGTATAGGCGATCCAGCCAAACCAGTTGTCGCTGAGGCGATGGCGCGCCAGCAACTCCATGCCGTAGACCCGGCCCTCGCCTTGGTTGAGGTAGGGCGGGCTTGGGAACAGGCCAGGAGCCTGCACCACCAGATTCCATTGCTTCTTGTAGAACACCTGCACGTCGACGCTGTCGACCTTGGTCAGCTGCAGTTCAGTACCCAGGGCGGCGTCGACACTGCGAATTGCCTGCAAATTCGGATTGCCGACTGCGCCGAAGCCAACGGTCTCATAGGGCTGCGGACGCTGCGAGTAGGCCCCAGATGCCGCCTTGACGAGCACCGCGTCGTTCAATCGCCAGCGCAGCGCGAGGCGCGGCGACAGAGTCTGGTCGCTGTCCACGCCGCGGAAAAGGTCAAAGCGAACGCCAGGCACCACCTCAAGGCTCTTGTTCGGCCGGTAGATGGCGTCGTACCACAACGCCGGCGCGAAAAAACTGAAGCTGCCGTGGTAGGTGAAATACTGGCCGTCATTGGCCGCGCCTTGGCTTTGGCCGTTGCCCTCTTCGCTCACACGGCCCGATGGCGCATACACGTCGGCCCAAACCGGCGTGTGTAGCAGGTCCAGGCCAGCACGCAGCTGCAGCGGCCCCTTGGCGGCAGTGCTCATTTCGTGGCGGAGGTTGAGGTCCAAGGCCGTGGCATCAAAGCGCAGGAACCGTCCAAATTCGACGCCCTGAAGGCCCCAATTCAGGCCCAGCATGGTCTTGCTGGTCCAGCTGCCGGCATCGTGGCGCAAAACCGCCATCCCACCGTGAAAGGCGGTGCCGAATTTGATGCCGCCAATCGTTCGGACATCTGCGCCCAGCGGTTGTTTGGACACCAACTCCAGCCGGTCATCGGAACCGTAGCCAAACAGCGTCACCCAGGTGCGCGGACCCAAGCGATGGTCGATGCGCGCCTGCCAGTCCCAGTACCGCGGCGCCAGCGTGAATGGCAAGACGTCCGCTGGAATCGCCGCGTTGAGCACCACGTCGATGTAGGATCTGCGCGCCGCGATGGCAAACGAGGTGTCCTCGGTGATGCTGCCCTTGAGAAAAAAGCCGGTGTGAAACACGTTGGTTTCGATGTAACCGGCCCACGGCTCGTCGGCGCGCGGCAGCCGCAGGCGCGCATTGAGGACGCCGCCGGTCTGGCGACCCCACGCGACCGGATAGCCGCCGGGCACGAAGTCGATGGCCTCCAGCATGTCGGTGTTGAGCACCGAATACAGCCCGCCAAAGTGGTAGGCAAGCGGAATGCGCATGCCTTCGATCATCGCCAGCGAGTCCGACGGCGCCGAGCCGCGTACCACCACCTCGCCGCCGAGCGGACTCGGCCGCGCCACGCCGGGCAGGTTTTGCACCACCTTCATGGCGTCGCCATACACGCCGGGAACACGTTGAATTTCTTCGACAGAAAGCTCGCGTCGCGCCATGTCGGCAGGCTGAGCCGGTGCCTCGGCCGTGGCCCGATACAGCCCGTAATGCACCCGTTCTGCGCGCAGCTGTAGCTCGGTGACCTTGCCCGCCGCGACCGTGAACGGCACGTCCAGCGCCTTGTACTCGCCCGCTGGCGACAGCAGCCGGTGCGTTCCGGGTGGCAGCAGCGCAAACTGAAAAGCGCCGCCCGCATCCGTGGTCGTCTCCGCGGCGCCACCGTCGACGATCAGCATCAGCCCGCGCACCGGCCGTCGCGTGCCTTTTTCGCGCACCGTGCCGCGGACGCTGAGGGCTCCAGCTGGCGCGCGCTCGACATCGCGGCGGTCGAAGCGCCCATCGGACTTTGCGGCGTCTCGGCGTTCGGCGCCGTGGTCAACGGCGAAGTTGAAGCGGTAGCGAATGCGCGCGGCGACCGCCTTGCCGCCTTTGCTGGCCGGGGTGAAGCGCAGGCGACCTGCCGCTTCCAGCGCCGCGGCGTCCATGTCCGGGCCTGCGCTTTGGAACACGGTGATGTCTTTGGGCACGCCGTCGACACCGACCGTCAGCTCCACCACGACCGCGCCGCCCAAGCCCTTGCCGCGCAGCGACTCAGGATAGACGGGCTCTGCCGTCGCCGTCAGCACAGGGTCGGTGACGGCTTGCGCTTCGGCTCGGGCCTCGCCAGCCGCAACACCTGTGGCAAGCGAGCCACTTGCCAGCGCAGCCGCTACGAGCAGCCCGGTCAGGCGCAGGCTTGGTGTGGGTGTCGTCAAGGCGCTTTCTTTGCGGCCAGCCTCAGGCCGCCAATCCCTGTAGCACGCGATCGGCGACCAGCGAGCCCAGGCGGGTAGCGTCGGTGGTCGACAGGCCCAGGGCTTCCAGCTGGCCGTCGATGAGCAGCAGCGACAGCCCATGTAGCGTGGCCCACATCACCAGTGCCTGTTCCTGGGCCGGCCAGGGGCGAAACTTGCCGCTTGCCTGGCCCTGCTCGACGAACCGTACCAGGCGGCCGAACACCAGCATGGCCGCCCGCAGCAGGCCCGAACCGCTGCCGGCGCTTAATGGGTTGCTTGCCATCATCATCCGGTACTGCGCAGTATGGGTAGACGCGAACGCCGTCCACGCCACTGCCGCTGCTGAGACCCGACCCGGCGCGTCGTTGGCCGGAACCGTCGCCACTGCGCCATCGATGGTCGCGAACAGGGTCAAGAACCCCTCTTCGGCGACCGCCGCCATCAGCCCGTCGCGATTGCGAAACAGTCGTGCCGGCGCCGTGTTGGGCACGCCGCTGCGCCGCGCGACCTCGCGCATGGTCAAGGCATCCAGGCCTGCCTGCGCCACTACGTCGACTGCGCCCGTCATCACTGCTCGCCGCAAGTCTTCGTGCGGCGCTGCGACCGGTGTCTGGTGACTCGAATAGCTGGAGGTCTGGCTCATAGCGGTGCCTCAAGGAGAGCACCGCGTTTGTACCGCACGCGGACCGGCCGGGCAATGGCGGCGCCCGCCACCGCGCCTCGCCTGCGCTACCGCAATCAGCGGCTACGGCGCAATCAGCACATCGTCGATGGAGAACGTGCTGCCGATACCCGGGGACTCAATCAAGAATCCCAGGTAGCCCTTCATGTTCGGCGGAATCGGGCCTATCGCCAGCGAAATCGTTTGCGTCTGCCCCGGGCTGAGGATCACCGACGTGTAGGTGCTCCACGACTTGCCGTCCACGGACAGTTGCACGCTCAGCGACGCCGACATCGGCGGGCCCGGCGGCATGATCGGCAGCGTTGTCCAGGTCACCTTGGCGGTCACTTTGACGAGCGTGGTGGCGCCCGTCTCGAGCACAGGCGTGACCAGTCGAGCACCGGTCGCGCCGCCGATACCAATCGCGCCAGAGCCCAGCTGTGCGGACTTGTTGCCGTTGGCGGCGGGGCTCAAGATCCAGGCGCCGCCCGACGTGGTCTGCGAAGACCAACCGCCTTCCGCGAAGCTCTGCTGGTATTGGTCGAACTTCTCGCTAAAGGGCAGTTTCTTGGGCGCGCCGACCGGATCCTTGTCGCAGACGTCGCCTTGGCCGTCGCCGTCGCTGTCTTTTTGGTCCTTGTTGGCGGCCTTGGCGCAGTTGTCCTTGAGGTCGGCGATGGCGTCGTCGTCGTCGTCGGGGTCGCAGGCGTCGTCGAGGCCATCCAGATCGGTGTCGGTCGGGGTCAGCACCGCGTCCTTGCTCAACGGGCACGCGTCTTTGAGGTTGGGCAGGTTGTCTCCATCGGTGTCGGTGTCACAAGCGTCCGGCGTGCCGTCGCCGTCGGTGTCCGGCACCTTACCGCTGACCGCCCAAATCGCGACGTTGTCGAGCCACACACCGCTCGTGGTATTGGCGATGCCGTCCACCGAGTCAAACAACACGCGCAGGCGCACCCGCTGACCGCCGTAGCTGCTGAGATCAACCAGCAGGTTGGTCCACGCGTTCATCTTGGTGCCGTTGTCCTTGGCCTTGATGGTGGTCCAGTTGCTGAACAAGCCGCTCTCTGTGGCGATCTGCAAGTCGACTTTGTCGTAGCTGGTGCCGGCTTCAACGGCGAACAAATACCAAGCCGACAGCGTCAGCTTCACACCAGCTGGCAGCACGATGACTGGCGAGCGCGCTGCGCCTTTGACCGCGTTGTTGCCATTGGCGTAGTTGCCGGTCTTGGGGTTGCCGAACCACAGCGCGCCCGGCTTGCTCTTGGCTTCGCCCTGGCCGTAGACCTGCCAGCCGACGCCGTTTTGCGCCGCGTCGAACGACCAACCGCCGTTGCTGCCATCGTCAAAAGTCCAGCCGGCGATGCCGCCTTCGTCAGTCTGACCGTTGCAGTTATCGTCTACGCCGTTGCAGGCGACGTCGATGGCGGCCGGCATGGTGCTGTCTTTGGGTCCGCAGTCGGTCGCGTTCGGGTAGCCGTCGCCATCCATGTCGTCGTCGCACAGGTCACCTTGCTTGTCGGCGTCAAGGTCCAGTTGGTCCTTGTTGGCGACTTTGGCACAGTTGTCGCAGGCATCGCCCACGCCATCGGCGTCGGTGTCGGCGTTGCCGCTGTTGGCGAGGTTGGGGCACAGGTCGCAGGCGTTGCCGACCTTGTCGCCGTCGCTGTCGGCCTGGTCCTTGTTGGCCACGGTCGGACAGTTGTCCTTGGTTGCGCACACGAGGTCGCCGTCGGGGTCCTTGCAGCACGCCGGTGACGCGCTCGGTTCGTGGGCGCACAAGCCACCCGTCACGCACATGTCGACCGTGCAGCCGTCCTTGTCGTCGCACTCTGCGTCCGAGAAGCACTTGAACGGATCGACGCATTGGGTGCCCACGCACAGCTTGCCAGTCGCGCACTGGCCGCACTGGCCGCCGCAGGCGTCGTCGCCGCACTGCTTGCCTGCGCACTGCGGCGCACACACGCAGGTGTTCTTAGCGGAGCAGTACTGCGTCGCGGTGCACTTGCCGCACGACCCACCGCAGCCGTTGTCGCCGCATTGCTTGCCAAAGCAGTTGGGGATGCATGGACACTGACCGCAGTCTTGCGCGCAGGTCGTGCACGACTCGCCGGCTTGCGCTTCGCACACGAAGTTGCCGCACTTGGCCGGTGGGCAGCAGTCTTGCGCGCAGTTCTGGCAGGTCTCGCCGGCTTCGCATTTGGCGTTGCCGCACTGGGTCGGGCAGGTGCCGCAGTCCTTGGGGCAGGTGGTGCAGGTCTCGCCGGGCACGCACGCGCCGTCGCCGCACACGGCTGGGCAGGCGCCGCAGTCTTCGGGGCAGACCTTGCACGACTCGTTGTCGGTGGGCTTGCAGACGCCGTCGCCGCAGGTCTTGGGCGGCAGCACGCACACGCCGGTAAAGGTGCAGGTCTCGCCCGCTTTGCAAACGCCGCACGCACCGCCGCAACCGTCCGGGCCGCATTGCTTGCCGGTGCAGTTGGGCTTGCAGGCCGTGCCACAACCGCCGCATTTCTGGCTGCAGATCTCGACGCAGTTTTTGTCCCACGCCACGCTGCAGCAGAACGGGTCACCGTCGCAGGTGCACTTCTGGCACTTGCAGTTGGTGCAGCCCGGCGCGGGGCTGACCAGGCAGCCGTCGTTCGGCGGACACGCGCCGCAATCGCCTTGGCAGTTCGCGCAGTTTTCAGTGCTTTCGCAGACCTTGTTGCCGCACTGCGCCGGACAGCTGCCGCAGTCCTGCACACACGTCTTGCAGTCCTCGCCGTTGACCTTGTCGCAGAAGAAGTCGCCGCACTTGGGCACGCACTTGCCGCAGTCGCCGGGGCAAGTCTGGCAGGTCTCGCCGGGCGTAAACGGCGTTGGCTGGGTGCAAATGCCGTCGCCGCAACTGGGCGGGCAGGGGCCGCAGTCGATCGTGCAGGTCTTGCAGGTCTCGCCAGCTGCGGCGTCGCACTTGAAGTCGCCGCAGTTGGGCTTACACGGGCCGCAGTCCTTGGCGCAGCTCTGGCACGTTTCCAGCTGCATGCCGCTCGGGTCGATGGCGCACACGCCGTCGCCGCACACGGGCTTGCAGGGACCACAGTCCATGGGGCAGGTCTGGCAGTTTTCTTTGCCATCGGGGCTGCAGATGGCGTCGCCGCACACCGGGCCGCAATTGCCACAGTCCATCGGGCAGCTGCTGCACGACTCGCCGGCGTTGCAAACGCCGTTACCGCACAGCGTCACGCCCGGGCACTTCTGGCCGCACTCGACGCACTCTTGTACGCACAGGCCGTCCCAGGCACCCTCGCAGCAGAACGGGTCCTTCTTGCACACGCAATCCTGGCAAGTGCATCCATCACAGCCAGGTGCCGGCGCTTCTTTGCAACCATCGCTACATGCGCCGCAGTCCAGGCCGCAGCTTTTGCACGACTCGCCCTTGCTGGCGTCGCAAGCCTTGTCGCCGCAGAACGAACATTGCCCGCAGTCTTTGGGGCAGTTGCTGCACGTTTCGCCGGCGCCGCAGGTGCCATTGCCGCAGGTCGGCGCACACTTGCCGCAGTCCGCAGGGCAGGTGTCGCACGACTCTGCCGCCGAGCAGAATTGATCACCACATGCCGGGCACGCGCCGCAGTCGTTCGGGCAAAGCTTACAGGTCTCGCCGGCCTCGCAGTTGTTGTTGCCGCACACCGCCGGGCACGCGCCGCAGTCGCTGGCGCAGGTCTTGCACGATTCACCGATCGCCGCGTCACACTTGGCGTCGCCGCAGGTCGAGCACTTGCCGCAGTCCTGCGCACAGCCCTTGCAGTCTTCGCCGGGCTCACAGACCTGGTTGCCGCACACCGCCGGGCAGGTACCGCAGTCAATCGGACAGACCTGGCACGACTCGCCTAACGCCTTGTCGCATTTGTTGTCGCCGCACGAGATGACCTGCGGACAAATCTTGTCGAAATCGGCGCAGCAGTCACCGGCGCCCTTGCATGCCGCGTCGCAGAAGCAGCCGTCGGACGCGCCGCCACACTTGCCGACACAGCTGCCGGGCTTGCACGGGCCGCAGTCTTGCGGACAGGTCTGGCAATTTTCCTGGACGCTCGACGCGGACAGGTCGCACTTGCCGTCGCCGCACATCGGCGGCTTACACGGCCCACAGTCGGCCTGGCAGTTGCTGCAGTTCTCGCCCGGCTCGCACAGCTTGTTGCCGCACTGGGGCTTGCACGGGCCGCAGTCGGTCGGGCAATTGGTACACGACTCTTTGTCTTCGCACTTGAAGTTGCCGCAGGTCGCCGAGCAGGCGCCGCAATCGACCGGGCAGGTGCCGCAGGCTTCGCCTGGGTCGCACACGCCGTTGCCGCAGCCACCGGGGCAGGGGCCGCAGTCGATGCCGCACTCTTTGCAGTTCTCGCCGACTTCACACTTCTTGTTGCCGCACACGGGCTTGCAGACGCCGCAGTCTTGCTGGCAATTGACGCAGTCTTCGCCGGGCTGGCACTGCCCGTTGCCGCACTCAAGCGGGCACTGGCCGCAGTCGCTGGCGCAGTTCTTGCAAGATTCCCCGTTCAGCGGGTCGCACTTGCCGTCGCCACAGCTGCCGCCGCACTTGCCGCAGTCGGCCGCGCAGTTGCTGCAGCTCTCGCCCGAGCTGGTGTCGCACTTCTTGTCGCCGCAGATCGGCACGCACTTGCCGCAGTCGTTGGGGCAATTGCCGCAGTTCTCGTTGGCTTCGCAGGCGCTGTTGCCGCAGATCGCCGGGCAGGCGCCGCAGTCGGTCACGCAGGTGGTGCAGCTCTCGCCGGCCGCCCCGTCGCACTTGCCGTCGCCGCAGCCTCCGGTGCAGCCGCCACAGTCCATGGGGCAGGTGGTGCAGTTTTCGCCGGCCACCGCGTCGCACATGCCGTCGCCGCACTTGCTTGGGCATGCGCCGCAGTCGTTGCTGCAGGTGGAACACGACTCGCCGGCTTCCTTGCTGCACAGGCCGTCGCCGCAGATAGCCGCACCGCACAGCGCGCCGCACTTTTTACACATTTCCACACATCCGTCGTCCCACGCCGAGGTGCAGCACGAGGGATCCGCTTTACAGACGCAGGCTTCGCAGCCGCAGCCGCCGCAGCCGGGGACATCAGTCGCTTTGCAGCCGTCCGAGCCGATGCAGGGGCCGCAGTCGCCAGGGCAGCTGGTGCACGATTCGCTCGAGCTGCACACCTTGTCGCCGCAGGTGGCGCCGCAGCTGCCGCAGTCGATCGGGCACGACTGACACGATTCCTTGGCTTTGTCGCACGCGCCGTCACCGCAGGTGCCGACCGCGCCGCAGCTGCCGTTCTTGCAGACCGTGCCTTTGCCGCAGACCTGCGGATTGGTCGGGCCCTTGCCATCGGCGGCGCATTCGACGGCGTACTCGCCCATGCACCACTTGCTGCCAGGCGTGCAACTGGGCTTGTAGCAGTATTGGAGCTTGGGCTCGCACAGTTCGCCTTTGGGGCAGTCATCGCTGGTCTTGCACGCCTGCGACGGGCCTGTGCCGGTGTCTTCGACAGGGCCGCCACCGTCGGTGGTGCCGGCATCGACACCGGTTGCGTCCCCGCCCGACAGGCTATCGGCGCCGCCATTGGCGACTGCGACGACCGCGACTTCGCCGTCGTTGCAGCGGGCTAAACCGAGTATGGCCAGCACGGCGAGCAGGCAAGTCCGTGAGTTCGTTGAAACAGGGCGCGATTTGGTATTCATGGCTTGCACCTTGTTTGGGGCGACCGCGCAACGCAGACCCCGCGCGCGATGGTAGCAAATGCCGCGGCGGTGGGGGTAGCGCAACTTGCTGACCGCCCCAGATTGGCGTTGACACTAGACCGGCGGGCGGGCAGGCTCGCCACCGCGCGAACGGCCGGGGGCGGGCGAGCGCAATATGCGCACATGCTGCACCTACCGCGGGCCAGTTCCGCCGCGCGATCAACCTGCACAAGCTTGCTGATTGCCTCGTGTACCGCGTTTGCCGCGGCACCGGCTGCCCACGCCAATCCGTGGGAACTTTTCGGCAGTTCGGCGCGCGCCCAGGCGTCCGGGCAGACCATGGCGGCCCGCGATGGCGACTGGTCTGCGCTGTGGCACAACCCGGCCGCGCTGACCGGCAGCAAGCCGCACATGGTCGTCGGGTCGCTGTTCGCGTTTGACGACGTCAACATCCGGCTAAAGGCGCGGCCCGCCGGGTACGATATCGCCGATACCGGCGCGAGTTCGCCGCAGATTCCATCTGCGTATCGCCAGCAACCGCGTGCCGACACTGCGGACATTGCCAACACCACCGATTTCGTGGTCGGCGCCGTGGGCTCGCTCGGCATCGAAGACCTGCGGATTGGCGTAGCGGCGGCGTTGCCGATGACGCGCCTGGGCCTGCAGCAAAGCCACTACGCCGACGAGCGCGAGCAATACGCCAGCAACCGTCTGCACTTCGAGCTACTGGGCGCGCGCGCGCAACACCAGGTCATCCTGGTCGGCGTGGCCTACCGGGTTTTGCAGCGGCTGTCGCTCGGCGCCGCGATCTCCGTCATGCCAAAGGGACGCGCCGTGTCTGACGTGTATCTCGACGACCCGACGCGCCAGCAGGCCGTGCGCGTGGTCGCGGACAACGAGCAGACGGGCAGGGTCGCGCCGATCTTCGGCATCCAGCTGCAGGCAACCGATGGCCTGCGCCTCGGCGCCGGTTGGCGCGCCGCAAACTACTTTCAGTTGGATGTGATTAACCGCATTCAGATCAAGGGTTTTCAGGGCGATGCCCGCAGCTTTCCGATCAAGCAGAACGTGCAATTCGCGCTGAACTACACGCCAGAGACGCTGGCCATCGGCGCGCAGCAGCGGCTGGGGCCGGCCTCGCTCGCTGTCGAAGCCGTGTGGTCGCGTTGGAGCGCTTACATCGACACCCAGGGCGAGAAGCCCCGCGACTGGCTGGACACGATCAGCGTGCGCGTCGGCGGCGACTATGCCGCGGCCGAGGGCCGTACTTTGCGCGCCGGGCTACAGTGGGAGCCGTCGCCGGTGCCGCCACAGACCGGCCGCAGCAACTATGTGGACAACGACCGCGCCGTGCTCGCCTTGGGTGGCAGCCACCGGATCAGCCTGCTCAACCAGCCGGTAGAGTTGGGTTGGGCGTTGGGCGTACATCACCTGCTGGCGCGCGACACCAACAAAGCGGCCAGTGCGAGCCATCCGCCGTGCACGGCTGCGGCAAATACCCTTTGCGACGAAGTGCCCGACACCACCAAGAACCCCGCCACGGGTCAGCCGGCTGCGACGGCGCAGGGGCTGCAGACCGGAAATCCGGGCTTTCCAGGCTACGCGTCGGGCGGTAACCTGCTCTCGCTGGCGGTCGACCTCAAGTGGGAATTCTAATGCGCCGCAGTTTCGCCCTGTTGGTGGTACTTGCACTAGCTGGCTGCGGCGAGGCCCCCCTTTTGCCGAGCGAATTCGATACACGGACAGCAAGCGACAGCGGCTCCGAGGCGATCGGGCTCTTCGACGCCGCGAGCGCAACCACGGCTTCCGGCGGCGATGACGGCGTGTGGGCCCAAGCCACCGACTGGTCGACCTGCGTTTCGATCGGCGACCTCAAGGTCGAGCTGCGCACCTACAAGCTGTTGCGCGTGCAGGTGCAGACCGTCGGCGAATTCTGGCGCGAAAAGCGCACCATCTGCAGCATTGCCAACACGCCGTTGCTGGGTCAGACCACCGTGTTTCCAGAAAAACTGGTCGCCGCGCTGGCGCCGATGACCGTCGACGCGGCACTGACCGCAGCTGGAGCATACCAGTCCAGCTTTGAGGCCCAACTCATCGGCGTCAAGATGGAGTCGCCGCTCAGCGATCCGATGCCGCTCGACGCCAACGACCCGCGGGTGATCGACACCGACGGCGATGGCAAACCCGGCGGTACGTTGCTGGTCGGCACGTTGTGCGAAGTCTATCAGGCCAATCGTGCCCGCTCGATGCTCAAGGGCACGCGCGGCGCGGCTGGGCGCATCGAAGGTGGCGCGGTGCACAGCGTTTCGCAGGTGTTCCTTGGCGGAACCTCGGCCTTCTGCACTCAACCGTGGCCGACACTGGACAACCACGCCCATCACCGGTTTGCGATGGTCAAAGCGCTGCCAGCCGGCCTGGACGCCGACGGCAATGGCGACGTGTCGTGCGCCGAGATCATCGCCGGGCAGGCCAAGGTCATGGCGTGGCAGCCAGCGGACGACAAGCGGTGTACAACGCCGTAGCCTTGTGTGGTCGCGTCGGCGCCGGCCGATTCTCTGCGTTGACCGAATTGGAGCCTGGCCATGGCAACCCTGGCGCCTGACCCATCGACACCCAGCGAGCTGTTCGCGCCGCCGTCGGCCGAGCACGTCCGCCTGGTGCGCTATCTGCCCTGGCTGGTCTCGCCCCGACCGGACAACGATGGCCCGATCGCGCGATTCTTGCGGATGGTGATGGTCGCGCCGATGACGCAGTGCACGTTCCTCAGTTTTGACCTGCAGGTATTCTTGTACGGCGTATTCCACACCACGCTGACGGCGCGCATCGGCCACTTCGTGTTCCAGGCGCTGGTGACTTTGTGGTTGATGGTGGCGGCGACTGCGCTGCCGGCGGGGCATCTGGTGTTGGGCGGTGTGTTGCTGGCGTGGTACGCGGCGATGGCGCGTCAGGACCGTCTGTGGCTGTGGCCGGTCGTCATGGTCCCTTGCGTCGGCGGCCTGGTCCTGGCGGCGCAGTGGATCGCGCAGCAGCCGTGGGCTGTGCATCCCTTGCTGTGGGCGATCGCCTGCGCCTTTATCGTCGCGCTGTCGCACGCGCCGGAGCCTTACCTGCCGCCGCGTACCGTAGAGGGAAATCGCTGGCTCACGGTCAAGGACTACATCCTGGGCAGCGGCCACCTGCCCAGCCCGCGCTGGCTGCGCGCCCTTCGAGTCGGCCTGTTTCCGATCTGGGGTACGCTCGACGAGCTGTGGGCGTCGCCGCGGCTGGTTCCGTACGGTGTCTTGCTGCTGATGTTTGCCGCTGGCTATCGCCGCGATGTCGCAGACCGCCACGCGCAGTGGTTGCAGCGGGCGCTGCAAAGTGGCAATCCCTCGCTCGATTTCGTTGGCATCTGCGGCGCGGCGTATTTGCGACCCTTGGCAATGGCCATTGCGCTGGGGCTGGCTGCCTCTAGCTTGGTGGTGAACACGGCGACTGCGGCTATCGCCAGCGACATCCACGTCAGCGCCAAAGAAGTGCCGGGCACCTCGATTCCGCAGTGGACCGTCCACGCCGTCATTGCCGCGCCGCCTGAAGCGGTGTGGAAGGTGGTGGACGACTGCACCAACTATAAGCGCAGCATGCCGCGGGTTGCGGTTTCCAAAGAGCTTTCCCGTGTCGGCAACCGCACGCAATGCGAGACGACCGTGCACATGCCGTTTCCGCTGTCGGATCTGCACGGTGTGAGCGAGGCCCACAGCGAGGTCGCCGCGGGCAGCTGGCGGCGCACCTTCAAGCATCTGCGCGGCGACTACGAGGTCAGCGATGGCAGTTGGCTGCTCAAGCCCTTGCCCGGCGACCCGCAGCGAACGCAAGTGGTCTACGTGCTGCACTCCATCCCCAAGACCAACTTGCCGGCGCGGCTGATGCGCAAGGGCCAGGCCGACGCGATGGCCGACCTGATGCACTCGGTGGCGAAGGTGGCGGGGGAGTTGGCGCGGGCGCCCGGGCCGGTGCCGAGGGCAGGCGGGCCGTCTGGGCGGGACATTTGACCGCTGCGTCACGCGCCTTCTGTGTTGACTGGCCGCCTGACCCAGCTGACCCCTACCCCCCAGCACCGCATCCGCGCTACCATCGCCGCCCCGCGCAGCCCGCTGCACCAGGAGCCCGATGAGCGCCGCCAACCAACTTCCCGCACCCTTTGAGGGCCTGGTCGACCTCGCCAGCGACGTGACCGGCGCCTTTGCCCTGCACGCCACCGACGACTACTTCGCGGAGAAAGAGAACCTGCTCAAGCCCAGCGCCCCGCTGTGGGTCGCCGACAAGTACACCGACAAGGGCAAGTGGATGGACGGCTGGGAGAGCGCACGTCGGCGCACCCCCGGCCACGACTGGTGCGTCATCCGGCTGGGCCTGCCCGGGCGCATCCACGGCATCGTTGCAGACACCACCCATTTCAAGGGCAACGCGCCGCAACAAGTCGCTCTGGAGATCCTCGACGCCGACCCGCTGTTGCCACTCGATGCAGTGCTGAACCACACCGGCTGGAAGGTGGCGCTGCCGCGCACCCCGGTAATGCCGGATTTCCCGAACATCCTGGCCTTCGATGCGCCGAGCGACCGCGCGACCTACGTCAAGCTGCGCATCTATCCAGATGGCGGCGTGGCGCGGCTGCGGGTGGCGGGTACAGTGGTGCCCGATCCATTCACGTTCTGGCGGTCGGGGTCGATCGACCTGGTGGCCATCGAGAACGGCGGCCGCGAAGTGGCAGTCAGCGACCAGTTCTTTGGTCCGCCGAGCAACCTGACGCTGCCTGGCCGCGGCGTCAACATGGGTGACGGCTGGGAGACCAAGCGCCGCCGCACCAAAGGCTCGGATTGGTGCGTCTTGCAACTCGGTCGCCGCGGCGTCATCGACCGCGTGCAGCTCGACACCCACTTTTTCAAGGGCAACGCGCCACAAGCCGTGCGCATCCTGGCGGTCGACGCGACCGGCAAGTCGGCCGAGGAACTGCGCCAGCTTTGTCAGACGGACGACGGCTGGTCGCCGCTGGTCGACCTGCACCCGCTGGTCCAGCACCGCCGGCACCAGCTGGACCCGATTGCCGCCGCACCAGCGACCCACGTGCGGGTGCACATCTACCCGCACGGTGGCGTCAACCGGCTGCGCTTTTTCGGCCGACCGTTGCCCACCCAAGCCGAGAGCAGCGCGCTCGCCGAGCTGGCGTCGACAGGTCAATTCGGTCTGTTCAAGTCAGTCTGTGCCTCCGAGCAGTGGGCACAGCAGGTCGCCGCGGCTGGTCCCTACCAACGCGTCGATGCCCTGCTGGCGAGCGCCGAGCGCCTGTGGTTCGGTCTGGCGGAGGCCGACTGGTTGCAGGCCTTCGCCGCGCACCCGCGCCTCGGGCAAACAAGGCCGGCGTCGACGGCCTCTGCGTTGTCGTCTGCGTGGTCCGAGGGCGAACAGGCCGGCATCGCGGCGGCCGAGGCTGCGACGTTGCAGGAACTCGCCGACCTGAACGACCAGTATCTCAACCGCTTCGGCTTCGTGTTCCTGCTGTGCGCCACCGGCAAGACAGCGGCGCAGACCCGCGACGCCATCAAGGCTCGCATCGACAACGACCGCGCGACCGAGCTGCACATCGCGGCGCGTGAACAGTGGAAAATCACGCGGCTGCGCTTTGGCAAGTGGCTGGCAGAGCGTCTCGCCGCTTAGAGCTTGGCAGGGCAGGGGGCAACCATGGGGATCTCTACGCACGTTCTGGACCAGGGACTTGGACGACCGGCCGCGGGCGTGGGCGTCGTGCTCGAATTCGACGACTACGGCGAGTGGGCCACCGTGACGCGGGCGAACACCGATGCGGACGGCCGGGTCAAGGCGCTCATCACCGAGCCCGCCCAACTCGTCGCCGGCGAATATCGGCTGACGTTTGCCCTGGACCGCTATTTCACGGAGCAGGGCAAGACCGCGTTCTACCCGCTTGCGGTGGTGCAGTTTCGGGTCAGCGACGCCGCGGGGCACTACCACATCCCGTTGTTGCTCAACCAGTTCGGCTACAGCACCTACCGGGGCTCGTAATGCTGGAACACAGCGTTGCGTGCGAGCCGCTGACCGCAGCCGCATTTGCGCCGTTTGGACAGGTGCTATCGGCCGGTTTGGGGCAGGCGGCCGCGGCCAACCAGGGCACCGCAGTGCGCTACAACTGGGCCGCCGCGCTGCAGAACCTGCGACCGCACGCCCGCCCGAACCTGGCGATTTTCCGGTCGGTGGCGCGAACGCTGCCGCTGGAGCTCAAGCTCTTAGAGCGGCACCCAGCCTCGACGCAGGCGTTTCTGCCGTTGGTGGTCGGCCGAATGCTGGTCTGCGTCGCGCCGACTGCCGCCAACGGGTCGCCGGATGTCGCCGGACTGCGCGCGTTCGTGGCACAGCCGGGGCAGGGCATCAACTACGGCGTCGGCGTCTGGCACCACCCGATCGTTGCACTGGACCAGGATGCCGACCTCGCCATGCTGGCCTGGGAAGACGGGTCGGCCGGCGACTGCGAAGAACATTGGTTCGATGCGCCGGTGTGCGTCGTCCAAGGGAGTGGACTGTGACCCCCGATCCCGTGCTCGACTGGCTGCGCGACAACTTGATTGGCCGCGATGCGACCATCCGCACGCCGCATGGCGTCCTGCCCAAGCGCTACTTTGACGCGACGGCCTCCGGGCTTGCGTTTGGGCCCATCGAAGACCTGGTCCGCGATCGCGTGCTGCCGTGGATGGCCAACACCCACACCGACGCCAGCGCGGTCGGCGGGTTCATGACCGATCTGTACGACGAGGCGCACGACAAGGTCCGGCGCTACGTGCACGCCAACGACGACGACGTGGTGGTGTTTTGCGGCAGCGGCGCCACCGGCGCTATCAACAAGCTGGTTCGCGCGATTGGGCTACTGGTGCCCGAGCCCATTGAGCGCGTAGTAGGCGTGCGCAAGCGCATTGCCGACGCCGATCGACCGGTGGTGTTCATCAGCAAGATGGAGCACCACAGCAACGACCTGCCCTGGCGCGAGAGCATCGCCGATGTCGAGATGGTCGGCTTTGATGACGACGGCCGGGTCAGTGTCGGTCAGCTGGAAGCGGCGCTGCAGGACCCGCGCTGGCGCGATCGCCCACTGAAAATCGGCAGCTTTTCGGCCGCGAGCAACGTCACCGGCATCATCAACGACACCGATGGCCTGGCGCGCGCGATGCACCGGGCTGGCGGCTTTGCGTGTTTCGACTACGCGGCGGCGGCGCCGTACGTGGACATCGACCTGCACCCGGCCGATCCGCTGGCGCGCAAGGACGCGATCGTCGTGTCGATGCACAAATTCGTCGGCGGGCCGCAAGCGCCCGGCTTGCTGGTGGCGAACAAGAAGTTGTTTCGCTCGCGGGTGCCGGTCGAGCCAGGTGGCGGAACCGTCGTCTACACGTCGCCCTGGGAGTGGCGTTACACCGCCAACCTCGGACACCGCGAAGAGGGCGGCACCCCGGACATCGTGGGCGCGATTCGCGCCGGTCTGGCCTTTGACCTCAAGCACTTGCTGGGCCACACCCGAATCCGTCGCCGCGAAGACGAACTGGTGCGCCGTGCGGTCGAGCGCTGGGCGACTCATCCTGCGATTCGCATCCTTGGCGACCTCAACGTGCCGCGCCTAGGCATCCTGTCGCTGGTCTTTGCCGAGGGCCGGCTGCACCACAACCTGGCCGCGCGGCTGCTGAGCGACCGCTACGGCATCCAGACCCGCGGCGGCTGCATGTGCGCCGGGACCTACGGGCACGAGTTGCTTGGCATCGGCGCTGCTCGCAGCTTCGAGATCCGCTGTGCGCTGGACCAGGGCGACGAGGCGAGCAAGCCGGGCTGGCTGCGGATCAGCTTTTCACCGGCCACTGGCGACGACGAATTCAACGTTCTGCTGGGAGCCGTGGTCCAGCTTGCCGACCACTGGCAAGCCTGGGCCGCCGACTACCACATGGACCCGGTGACCGCGACGTGGCGCCACCGCGACGACGGCCGGCTCGACCTGCAGCACCGCGCGGTCGTGCTGCAAGGGCCGCCCGAAGCGCCCGCTGACGCCCGCGATTGCACCGTCGCCGCGCCCGGCAGTTGAGCCGCGTCAGCCAAGGAAGCATGATGAAAGCCATTCGTTCTGCTGCAATCCTGTTGTGCCTGGTCGCTTGTGGCGGTACCCCGGCGACAACACCGACAGCCGACGCCGCGGCCGATGCCACCCCTGTCGACGTCAAGGACGCCGCAGCCGACGCCGGTAGCGACGGGGCCACAGCCGACGCCGCGCCAGACTTTGCGGTTGCCGATGTTCAAGCTCAAGGCGCCGACCACTGGTGCGGCACCTTGGCAACCGCGCTGTGCGGCAGCGCAAAGGCGTGCTGCACGGGTGCGGCGCCGGCCAACTGCGAAGCCAGCTGGCAAAAGGCCTGCAGCAAAGCAGGTTTCGCCGACCTCGACGACGCCATCCTCGCCAGCAAGGTCACCATGGCTGAGGCCGACAAGTCCGCGTGCCTGCAAGGATTACATGCCGCAGCCGGGGCTTGCGACAAGCAAGGTGTCAGCCGCGCAATGGCCAGTTGCCTGCGCGCTTGGCGCGACCCCGCCGCTATCGGCGCCAATTGCGCTGCCCCGGTGGACGTCGCCTGCGCCAGCGGCAAGGGCCGCTGCTCGGCCAAGACGCCAGACATCTATGTGTGCACCGAAGCTGCGACTGCCGGTCAGGCGTGCAGCGCCACCGTGCCCTGCGCAGTCAGCTTGGAGTGCCTCGATGGCGCCTTGACCCGCGCCAAGACCTGCGGCACGCCCGGCTCGACCTGCAATCTCAGCGACAAGTGCTGGGACGGCTGGGCCTGCGACAATGGTGCGTGCAAGAAGCAGGACAAGCTCGCGCCGGCATCGTGCGCAGACGACGCCGCCTGTCCCGGCACGCACCAGTGCTCCGGCGGAGCCTGCATGCCGAAGCTCTGCCTCTGATGTGACCCGACGCCCCTCGCGACGCCTTGTCCACCGCTATTTGCAGGTTGCGCAGGTAGAGCCGGTGCAGCTGCTGAACTTGCCGCCGCTCGACGTGCAGCAGTCATTGTTGTTCTTGCACGCGGCGTCGCAGTAGCAGCTGAACCCGGTCGGCTTGGCGCCGCAGGCGTTGTTGCAAGGGTGCGTCGACGCTTTGCAGTCGGTTGGGCAGCTGCTGCTTGTCTCAGGCGGGTCGCAAAAGCCGTCGCCGCACTTGGTGGTGGCTTTGCAGATGCCGGTGGCGTCGCATGCCGTGCCGCTGGGACAGGTGCCGCAGGTGCCGCCGCAACCGTCGCTGCCGCAGTTCTTGCCGGCGCATTGCTTGACGCAAGTGCTGGCGCAGAAGGTAGCGTAGTCGCTGCAGCAGTCCTTGGCGCCGACGCACCCGATGTCGCAGTGGCAAGTGGTGCCCGCTGCTGTCTTGCTCGTCAGCCCGCACATGCCCTTGCAGCCCGAGGTGCCCTTGACGCAGTCGGTGGCGCAGGTCTGGTAGTTCTCTGGCGCGGTGCAGATGCCGTCGCCGCACTTGGTGGCTGTTTTGCAATCCGACGGGCAGTTCGCAGTGGTTTCACCCGTTTCGCAAACGGCGTTGCCGCATTTGGGTCCGCAGTCGCTGGGACAGGTGGACTGGGTCTCTGGGCTGTCGCAGCTGCCATCGCCGCACTGTGCCGGGCAGTCTGACTTGCAGGTCGCTGGCTTTTCGGGCGCTGTGCAGATGCTGTCGCCGCACTTGGCCGGGCAGTCGTTGGGGCAGCTGCTGGCGTTTTCGGGGGCGGTGCATGCGCCGTCGCCGCACGCGGCCGGGCAGTCGCTGGCGCAGGTTTTGGCGCTCTCGCTGCCGGTGCACACGCCGTCGCCGCACTTGGCCGGACAGTCGCCTGGGCAGGTAGAGGCGCTTTCGGTGCCCGTGCATGCGCCGTCGCCGCACTTGCTCGGGCAGTCGTCGATGCAGTTGGTGGGCGACTCGCCAGGGCTGCAAAAGCCGTCGCCACACTGGGACGGGCAGTCTTGCGGGCAGGTCACTGCGCTCTCGCCGCTACTGCACTGACCGTCGCCGCACGCTGGCTTTGGCGTGCAATCGGCAACACAATTGCCAGCGTCTTCTCCGGGTTCACAAATGCCGTTGCCACACTGAGCGACGGCGGTGTCTGTGTCAGCGTCAGCGTCCGCGTCCGCGTCCGCGTCAGCGTCAGCGTCCACGTCAGCGTCGCCATCCGCCTGCGCGTCGCCACCAGTATCGGAATCTGCGTCCGCCGCGTCCGCATCCACGTCCGCATCGATGTCAGCGTCTGCATCGACAACGGCATCGGCTACGCCATCAGCATCCGCGCCGGCCGCGGCGTCGTCCGTCGAGACGTCGGCCGCCCGCTGCTGCCCTTGCTTGATGCACACCGCAACCTGCTTGCCGGCCTGAGTCTCGACGGTGCAAAATTCTCCTTGGCTGCACAGGCCAGCGTCTTGCCACTGGCCGCCGGTGCAGGTCAGCTTTTGGGCCTGGCCGTTGGCGTTGAGGCAGCCGGCCGGCGTAAAGCTCTCCGTGCACGGTGTGCCGGGCTGGCCGCCCGCGAGCGCCGGACCACCACCGCCACCGCCACCGCCGCCGACGCAGCCCACCGCGACCGCCATCGCGCCACACCACACCAGATTGCGTACCATCGAGCCGAGCCGCATGAATGCCCCGAAACAGGTTGTTGTTGTCAGTGCGCTGACCGGCGCGCGGTCTACTTGATGGTGCACTGACCCGCGACGCAACGCGCCTTGTTCGCCAGGATTTCGCAAGCGACGTCGGCCGCGCACGCGACCTTGGTGCACGCTCCTGCGGCGCACACGCCACTGTCGCACGCGGCGCTGTCGGTGGCGGTGCAGGTATCGGCCAGGTCGGCGACGACCAGCAGCCGCGATGTTGCCGCGGAGGTGCCGCCGCGGTCGTCCCACACCTGCAGGCCGACGTCGTAGCTGCCGGGCTGGGCAAAAGTGTGGCTCCACTGTGCGTTGGCCTGATCGACGTACGGCGAGCCATCGGCGGTCGAAAACCGGTATTTGCTGAGTCGCGCGCTCAGATCCGGCCGGTCTTTGACCACCGCAACCCGCGTCGGGTTGGCGTCAAAGACCACCGGCAAGCCGGCACGAACTACGGCCGGATGGGCGAGCCCCGCAACCGGCGGCGGCAGCTTGACCGGCTCGGTGGCGTCTTCACAGGCAGCTAGACCGACAGCCGCTAGCACCAGGACTTGCGCCCAATACGCTCTCATGCCACCACCTCACCCACCAGGTCGTGCGCCCCGGCTTGGGTCATCCGCACCAGCCGAATCTGCCCGCGGCCAATGTCCGCTGGCGCGTCGTTGATGTAGACCACACCATCGATATCCGGTGCCTGCCCCTGGGTCCGGCCTTGCAGCAGCAGCTCGGTCTCTTCCGAAATGCCCTCGACCAGCACCGGCAAGGTCTTGCCGACGGTGTCGAGCAAGATCCGCTCCGAAATCTTCTGTTGCGCGCGGGTGATGCGGTCGCGACGCGTCTTCTTGACCGCCGTCGGCACCTGACCTGCCATCCGTCCAGACAACGTGCCGTCTTCGCGGCTATAGGCAAAGCAGCCCAAGTGCTCGAAACGCCAGGTCTTGACGAAGTCCAGCAGCTGCGCAAAGTCGGCGTCCGTCTCGCCGGGATGGCCGACCAGCATCGTGGTCCGCAGCACGATGCCCGGCACCCGTTGCCGGAGCCGCCCAAGCAGCGCCTCGATATCGGCGCGGTTCGTCCGGCGCTTCATCGACGCTAGCACCGCGTCGCTGGCGTGTTGCAGCGGCATGTCCAGGTACTTGCAGCAGTTGTCTGTTTCCGCGATGGCATCGACCAGGTCATCGCCAAAGTTGTCCGGGTAGGCGTACATCATCCGCACCCAGCGCAGGCCATCGACGCGGCCCAGTTCGCGCACCAGCCGCGTCAGAGCGCGCGGTTCGCCGATGTCCAGGCCGTAGTGGGTCAGGTCCTGTGCCACCAGATTGACTTCAAGCACGCCGCGCTCGACCAGGGCGCGCGCCTCAGCAACGCAGTCCTCGACCGTGCGCGAGCGCTGGGTGCCGCGCAGTTTGGGGATGATGCAGAACGAGCAGGCCTGGTCGCAGCCCTCGGCAATTTTGAGATACGCAGAGCTCGTCGCGGGTGCGGTGTAGCGCGGCTCCAGGTGCTCGGCCAGATACTCGGGCCGACCCTTGCGCTCGCCGTGCAGCAGCGTGGGCACGCCGCCATCCAGGCCCAGTCTGCGGGTCAACTGGTCGTACTCGCCGGTGCCGACAAAGGCGTCCACTTCCGGCAACTCGAGTGCCAACTGGTCCGCGTGGCGCTGGGCGAGGCACCCAGCGACGACGAGCCGACTGCCGGGACGCGCCGATTTGTAGTCCGCCAACCCCAAGATCGCATCAATGCTCTCGGTCTTGCTTTCTTCAATGAAGGCGCAGGTATTGACGATCAGCAGATCGGCCGCGGCCGGGTCGCCAGTCAAGTCCCAGCCGTCGCGTTGCAGCTGCCCGACCATCAGCTCGCTGTCCACACGATTCTTGGGGCAGCCGAGCGAGACCAGGTGCACGCGGCGAGGACCATCGGCAGCAGGGCTTGTCGTAGAGGTGCTTGAAATCAAACTGGACATGCGCGCTCGGCCCGCCGCTGCGGGGGCGAGAGTGTAGCCCAAGCCGGCGGCCGGCGCGACTGAATTAGGGCCTGGAAATGATTTACTCAATCATTTCTCCGGCCCTGTTGCTTGCTTGGTGGGTCGCCAGTTCGCGGCCTCGGAGGCCGACTCGCGGCTCCGCCTTGTGCCGAGAGTGTTCAAGTCATTGTTTTCCAGCCCCTAATTGCGCGATCCGTGTCAGCCGTAGCGCACTTGCACCCGCGTGACCAGCTGGCGTAGCGCCTCTTTGACGGTGGCCGTGTCGGGCGCCTGCACGATGGCCCAGCCCTCGCCCTCGTAGCTGTCCGAGCGCGACTGACCAATCTTGGGCAGCTTGCGGTCCACGACCCATTTGCCGGCGGCCTCTTGCGCTTCGTTCAGCCCGGTGACGCTCGCCACCCGGCCCCCGCGGCCCTGACCCCGGAAAAAAGCCACGCCGGCCGCGCATTTGCGCCTTAGATCGCTCGGCCACGTCTCGTGCACCATCAGCCGGGTCCACAGTGAGATCATGTCGACGCCGTTGACCATGCCCATCATCGGCATGATGTGGACGCCGGGCGGCCGCGCGCCGACTTCGCTCACGACCTGGCTGCCGTCACTGCGCAGAAACCACTCCATGTGTGACAGGCCGGTGCCCATGCCTAGTGCCTTGAGCGCGCGGGCGTTGGTGTCGCGAAAGGCCACGAATTCCGGCAGGTCCTCTTCTTTGGGCAGAATCACGCAGTACTGCATCCACGGGTTTTCGAGGACTTCGAGCGGCCGGTTCATGTACCACGTGCCCGAAGACCACACTGGCTCGCCGCGGATGGTCACCGTCTCAAAGGTGCGCTCGGCGCCGACCACGAACTCTTCGGCTTGCGCCGGCGTCTCGATGTTGGGGCGCAGGGCCCGCAGCGCTTTGTCGAGATCGGCGCGGTTCTGCACCCGAAAGGTGCCGCGCGAACCCAAGCCGTCGACCGGTTTCAGGATGATCGGGTAGCCGACGCGGTCCGCGAACTCGATGGCGTCGGCGTCGGCCTCAACGCGGGCGTGGCGCGCGACGGGCACGCCGTTGCGACCTAGCGCGTCTTTCATCGTCGCCTTGTCGCGAAAGTTCTGGGTGACTTCGAGGCCCATGCCCGGGATGCCCGCTTCGTCGCGCGCCTGGGCGAGCGGGATCTGCAGCTGCTCTAACACGCCAAACAGGCTGTCGATCGGGCCCACGGAGTTCGCCAGGAGCTGGCAGCCGCGCGCGAGATCCCGGCCATTCATGCAGTTGCCGACGCGCTGCACGCCGGCGAGACGCGCACGCAAGTCGGCCGGCAGCCGGTCGGCGCTGTCCTGGCTCAGCACCAACGCCCGGCAATCTTCCAGCGCCGCCAGCGCGCGCACGTAGCGCAAGGTGTTGTCTTGGAAAAACGGCGCGACGAGAACGGCTGTCTTCATGCGGGCAGGAACTCCAGGCGGCGACGGGCGGCGCTGCCGCCAGTGTAGCGCGGATTGGCGTCGGGGGTCACGTGCTCGGACGGACGCTAGTACTCGAACCCAGACGCCCCAATGAACTCGCGCAGAATCGACGTCGGTGGCACGTGGTCCGGGTAGATCGTGACAAAGCGGTCGAGCAACTCCAGCAGCCGCGATGCCGTCGCGAACGCAGGATCATCCTGCGGCACCTCGAGCAAATACCGCTGCGCGTAGACCTTGAGCACGCTCAATTCATAAGGCAGCGACGAGTCAAACACCGCGCTGGCCAGGTGCTGGTAGGGCATGATGTGCTTGCGTTCACCGGCGCGCACGCTCGGCCAGCGCGCGATCGTCGCTTGGGCATTGTGGTTGCGGCCGTGGCGGTCGCGCACCATGCGGCGCAGCAGTCGCACGTCTGACGTGGTCACCCGGCTCAAGCGGTCGAACGGCAACTGCGCCAGCGGACAGATGAATACCGAGAACACCTCGTCGCGCGCCAGGCCTTGCAGCAACTGCGGGTTCAGGCCGTGGATGCCTTCCATCAGCAGCACGCCGTCGTCGCCCAGTTCGAGGTGTGGTCCGCCATCCGGCAGGCTTTTGCCGGAGTGGAAGTCATAGCGCGCAGTCTTGACTGACCGCCCTCGCAGCAACGCCTGCACGTGGTCATGCAAAAGTGGCAGCCGCAGCGCATGCAGCGACTCAAAGTCATAGTCGCCCGAAGCGTCACGCGGCGTCTCGCTGCGGTCGCAGTAGTAGTTGTCGAGCGACAGGCCCACCGGTCGCAGCCCGCACACCTGCAGCTGCACGTTGAGCCGCTCGATGAAGGTGGTCTTGCCCGACGACGACGGTCCCGCAATGGTCACCACGCGCGGACGGCACCCGTTGTCGTTCGGGTGGGCGATGCGGCTGGCGATGTCGATGATGCCGCGCTCTTGAAAGCCCTCGGCCACCCGAATCATCCCGGCGACGTTGCCCTGGATGCATGCGGCATTGAACGCCCCCACGCTCTTGACCCCCAGCGCCGCCAACCACTTGGCATGCGGGCTGGTCATGTCGACCGTCAGGCGCGAGATCTGCTGCACTTCGCGGTCGTGCGCGGCGCCGCCGTGGATGCCCGGCTCAACGGTGTTGTGGCCGTCTTGCGTGCGTGGGTACTGCAACAGCAGTCCGTCGTTGTCTGCAAGGACCCTGAAGCCGCCAAGAAGCTGCGTAGCTTCGCACAGTGGACTCAGCGACAGGGCATAGACCTCGCCGTAGCTACACAACGGTACCCGCTGCCCAAACCAGGTGCGCAGCAATTCGCAGGTGCCGTGCCAGCCGCGCTCCGAGAAATGATCGCGCGCCTCTTGCACCGACCACCACTCCTGCCGGCTGCGCAGGCCCGCTCGGACGAGTGCCGCCGCGGTCTGTTGCAGCTGTTCGGCCAGCCGCGCCAGATCCACGCCCGGCGGCCCAAGCACGTCGATGCGCTGGCCGTAGCCGACCGAGTAGCCCATGACCAGGTGCAGCGTCGGGTCGATGCGCCAGGCGGCTTCGAGCATCATCAGCGCCAGCGAGTGCCGCCACACCAGATGGCCCTCTGGGTGCTCGATGGTCAGCGGCGCCACGGTGCAGCGCGTCGTCAACGGTAAACTCAGGCTCTCGACGCGGCAATTGACCAACGCGGCCACCACCGGCTTGCCGGCGACCTCGGCGGGCAGCACTGTCGACGCTGCCACGCCACAGCGCACGTTGATCTCGTGATCGTCGACCCGGACCGCGACTTCGGCTCGCCGCCGCCAGTTGCGCTCGGCCAGCAACAGCGAGACAGTGTCGGTCATCGCCTCCAAGCGATGGGCGACGCCGCCGACGAGCGCGCGCAGCAGCCGCATCGCCGTGTCCGGGTGGGTTGCCGCCAGGTCCTCAAATACCGCCCATGTCAGGCACAGCGCCCGACCGGCCGTGGTCGCCACGATCGATGCCGCGCGCGGCCGACCGCTCAGCAAGCCCAACTCGCCGAAATGGTCACCCGGGCCGAGCGCTCCGATCTCCAAGCCGTCGCGAACGATGCCCGCTGCCCCGGAGACGAGCACGTACAGTGCCCGGTCGCCCTCGCCGCGCGCGATGATGGTCTCGCCTGGTCCAAGCTCGCGCGGCACCATGCGCTCAGCCAGGATCACGATATCGCCTGCGTTGGCTGCGTCGCGAAGGAATGGGGCGTCGGACAGGGCTAGCACGGCCTCCGTCAGTTTGCCGCTCGCAGATGCCGTCATGCTTACCTCGCCGTCCGCGGCATCGTGCCCAAAAGCGCGGCGGGTGCACAGGGGGCCTAGATCGAAAGCGCACGCCGAGCGTCGCAGCCTGCAGCCCGCGGTCCGTCCGCCGGTCGAGGTCGTCCATGTTTGCATCGCGATTGAGTTCCCTCTTGCTCGCGGCCACGGTCGCAGTGGCGTGCGCCGCAAGCCGGTCGGCCGAGGCCTGGCCTGGCGACCGCGTTTCCGCCGGCAGCTACAGCTTTGACATCGTCGACCCCGGCGGTTCGCCACTGCGCACCTTTGGCCACAACGGCCGCAGCTACGTGCTCGGCGCCGAGGGCCAGCGCTACAAGATCGTGGTACGCAACCACAGCGGCCGGCGCGTCGAAGCCGTGGTCTCGGTCGACGGCCGCGACGCCATCGACGGCAAGCCCGCCAACTGGTCCAAGCCCGGGTACATCGTCCCCGCCTATGGTCAGGTGACCATCGAGGGCTTTCGCGTCAGCTTGCGCGACGTCGCCGCCTTTCGCTTTGCGCCCGTCGCCGACTCGTATGCCGCGCAGATGGGCAACGATCGCAACGTCGGCGTCGTCGGCGTCGCGGTGTTCACGGAGCGATACGTTCCGCCACCGCGGCCGGTGATGCGTCGCGAGGAGTACCGCCGCGGTTACGATGACGAGCGCGAAGCCAAGGCAGAGAGCGCTCCGAGGTCGGCGCCCACCGCCAAAGCAGACGCAGGCAAAGCCGCCGGTGGAGGGCAAAGTGGCCGTGCCGCTGCCGAAGCCAGCGAGCCAGCGCCGCGCGATCGTCCCAGCGAGCGCCCCGGCCTGGGCACCGCATACGGCGAGCGCACCCACAGCCCGGTGGTACAGGTCGACTTCGTGCGCGCGCGGCCGCACAACCCCGAGACGCTGCTGGGCGCCCGCTACAACGATCGCCCAGGGCTGTTGGCGCTCGGCATCGACGTGGACGGCAACCGCTATCGCCGGTACCACTACGACGCCTGGCAGCGCGAGACCGCCCGGCCGTTTGCCAATCTGCCGCCCTCTTTCAGCGCGCCGCCGCCCGGCTGGGAAGAATAAGGACTACGCCTGCCAAAACCGCGCCGCGTTGTCGCGCGCAATGGCCGCAAACGCGCCGTCGTCAACGATGCGCGCAGCCAGCACCGAGATCTCGCGGTCGGCGTCGTAGGGCACGATCGGGTAGTCCGTGCCATACAGCACGCGGTCGGCACACGCCTCGAGCTGTGCCCAATCCGGGCCGTGGTCAAAGTAGTCGGCGCACGCCATCGCCGTATCCACGTACAGCCCCTCAAACTGCCGTGTCAGCTCCAGGTAGTCGGCAAATTCGTCGGCGCCTATGTGCGGCACCACCAGCTTGAGATCCGGCAAGCGCCGCAGGACAGAGCGGGTCCGCGCCACGTCGCACAACGTCCGGGTGTTCACGCCATACGCCGCCGACGAGGGCTCCTTGCCCGCATGCACGACCGCCGGCACGTGCAGCTGCGCGCAGCGGGCAAGTACGCGCATCACGCGCGGATCGTCGATGGCGAGCTTACTAACATGGCAGTGGATCTTGATGCCGCGCAGGTGCAGGCGGCCGATGGCCTCGTCGACAATCGCAAGGTCGTCCGGTTCGCCTGGCAGCACCGCGCCGACGCCAATGACCTGCGGATGCGCCTGGCACAGCTCCGCAACAAAGCGATTGAGGTAGCCGCTGACGCCCGGCTTGTGGGCGAAGGCCAGCGCGACAGCTTTGGCGGTGCCGCTGACGACCAGCTGGTCGACGACCGCCTCGGCGTTGCCGCGAAACTGGATGTTCCAGGCGTTGGCGTCGAACCAGCGATGCAGCGCGGCGTAGATGGCGTCCGGAAAAAGGTGGACGTGACTGTCCCAAAGTCCACGGAGGCTGCCGGCGGCGCGGCGGCTGCGAAGTCGCTCGACTTGTTCGGTAGAAAACTGGGGCGGCTGCAGCGTGGGCACCCGCATGACCCCAGCTTGCCGCGACAAGCAAGCGGCGCAGGGTGTCCAAGCCAAGTCGAGCTGGCCGGCGATCACGCTTTCGGTAGGTACACTGCCATCGACTGCACGGGCACTTCGGTGGTGTCGCTGGGAAACGGGTCGCCCATCTCGCGGCGCACCTCCAGGGCCAGCACGATGGCTTCGCGAGCAGACTCCTGGGCTTCGCGCAGGGTAGTGCCCGTGCCGCATACCTCGGGCAGAGCCGGCACGAAGATGGTGAAGCCGCCGCCCGGCTCCGGCAGGAACACGGTGGTGTAATTGAACACGTCGGCTTGGCCAGTATCGGTCATCGTGCCCTCGGCTGGCGATGCGCCCCGCAGGTCGCGGGCCAAGTGTGGCCGTTTTCCGCCCGGGCGGTCAATGCTGGCGCGGCAAGGTCGTCGCAATTGCACTTGGCGCGCGCCGCGGGGCGGCCTACCTTGCGGCCGTACGGCGTTCGTTCGCCACACAGAGGCCCGATGCCCGACATGATTGCCCTCGCTGCCGCCGCGATCGTGGTCGCCACTGTGTGGCTGGCCATGAAAAACGGCCGGGTCGACCCGCATGAGGCGGCGCGGTTGGTCCGCGATGGCGCATTGCTGCTCGACGTGCGGTCGGACGCGGAGTTTGCCGAGGGCCACTTGGCCGGTGCAGTTCACGCTCCGGTCGATGCGCTGCGCGCCCAGCCACTTGGGTATGCGTCGCCGGATCAAGCTGTGGTGGTTTACTGTCGCAGCGGTGCCCGCTCGGCGTTGGCCGCTCGCGCGCTGCGCGCTGCGGGTTGCAAGCACGTCTTCAACTTAGGGCCGATGTCGGCGTGGCCAGCTGAGCGGATAGCGCGGGGCGAAGGCTGAGGATCGGCACGTTCAGTTAAACGCGTCCGGGTGCACCAACGCGAACTCCGCGATGTCGACGTCAAAGCCGTCGCCTTCTTCGGTGACCATGTGGTACTTGCCCTGCATGGTGCCAAACGCGGAGTCGAGCGGACAGCCTGACGTGTAGCGAAAGCCCTCGCGCGGAGCCAGCCGCGGCTGCTGACCGACGACGCCTGGGCCACGGACCTGCTCGACCTTGCCGTCGGCGTTGGTGATCGTCCACTCGCGGCTCATCAGCTGCACGGTCTGGCTGCCCAGGTTCTGGATGGTAATCTGGTAGGCAAAGAACCACTGGTGGCGGTCGGGCGCCGAGTGCTCAGGCACGAAGACAGCTTGAACATCGACGCGGATGTCGCGGGTGGTCGCGGTCGAGGTGGTCATGGATCCTCGCCGGCCGGGCTCAGGTGCGGTTAGCGGCCGGCGGCGCCCTTATTCTGCGCAGACGGCATGGCCTTCGCAACCGGCTTTTGCAAAGCAGCATTGGCCTTGGCAGCGGGCTTCGCCACCGCGCCGGCCGCTGGTGCCGGACGTGCGGGGCCCGGGGCTCCAGGCTTGCCCGGCGCGACGACTGGCGGCCTAGGACTGCCCACTTTGGGCGGAATCAGCTTGGCGGGCGCCGCGGCGACGGGCTTGCCTGCGACCGGGGCCGGTCGGACCAGCCCTGGCTTGGCGACGCCTGGCTTGGCAGGCGGCGGCAGAGCAGGGCGGCCGACGGCTCCCGCGGGTGACGGCCGCGCGGCTGCCGGCTTGGCGGCGACGGCGCCAGCCAGTGCCTTGGGCGCGCCCGGCTTTGGCGGCAGTCCGGCGCGCGGCGGCTGCACCAACGCTGCTGCACGCGGAGGTTGCAGCGGTGCACCTGCCCGGTACGGCGGCGCTTTGGCGGGTGCGGAGCCGGCGACGGCTTTGGCAGCTAGCCCCGGCTTGATGAGCGGGGCGACCGCGCGCGGGGATGGCCGCACCGGGGCGGCCGCCGCATCCTTGATCGCGGCAGCGCCAGCAGGCTTGCCCACGACCGCACTGGGGCGTGCAGCGACCAAACCGGGGCGCGCGGCGACGGCGGCGCCTGCACCGGGTCGCGCTGCAACCGCACCAGGGCGGGCAGGGACCACACCGGGGCGTGCGGCAACTGCGGCGACGGGCCTGGCGGCCGCGACGCCCGCTGCGGCCGGTTTGCTCGCCCCATTTGCAACGGCTTTTGGCGGCACAGCCCGGCCTGGTTCGGCGCCAGCTGCGACGGCGGGCTTGGGCAGCGCCGGCTTTGCTGCGCGGCCGGCTTTGGGTCGGTCGCCCTCTGGGGCGTCGTAGGGGACCACGCGCTCGAGTGGCCGGGCCTCCATGGCACTGCGCGCCAGTGCTTCGGGGTCGACGATTTTGGGCTTGCGCGGTGTAGGCGCCGCGGCCGTCGGATCCGCAGCCAGCGCCACCGCCGAACCCGTTGAGGCAGTCGCGGCGAACGGCAAGTGGACAGTGGGGCGGGCCGGTTCGATGGTCGGTGGACGCGGGTGCGCCGGCGATCCGGCCGAGGCGTCGACGCGCGCCTCTGCCTCGATGCCCACCAGACTGGCGACCATGCGCTCGTCGATCATCGGCAGCTCGGGCGTCCAGCCCACGATCTCCAGCAGGACCGCAAACGACACGAACGCACCGCACATCCACGCGCCTGCGGTGGCCAGGGCGACGCCACGCTCGCGATCGAGGTCGCCGCGGCTGATTTTGCTGACCGAGCGGCGCGCGTTGTCCGTGGCCGCCGACACGGTCGAGAACTCGCCACTGCGCGAACTGGCGGCCAGCGCCGCCACCTGGCCCGACGACGCATTGGCCGGGCGCACCACGGGGTGTTCGCCACTGGGCCCGACGGCATACGACTTGCCCGCTGCGCGCTCGGCCGGCAGCATCTCGGCGGCAGCGCGTCCGCGCGGGCGCGTCCCTTCGGATGGCGCGCGGACGTCCGTCGTCGGCCGCGGTTCGGGGCCGGTCTTGTTCCAGTCCACCTTGCGCTCCAAGCGGTTGCGGCGCTCGTCAGGCGACAAGTCCACGTGCGACACCGGGCCGCGCACCTTGCTGTCGTGGACCGCCAGCGACGGCCGCGACACCGCGCCGGCCAGCCGGCCGCTGTCCATCGCTTCATCGCCGACAAACAGTGCGCGCTTGGCATCGCGCTGCACGCTGCGCCGCGCTTCCTCGAGGTCCAGCAGCCGCGCCAGCTGTTCGGGCCGGTACTTGCTGCGATCGGCCCGGCCCAGCAGCTCCATGGCTGCCAACATGGCCTCGGCGCTCTGAAAACGCTCGGCCGGATCGCGGGCCAGTGCGCGCAACAGCCACTCTTTGACGTCGTCGGGCTGGGTCTTGAAGCGCCCCTCGAGGTCGATCTCGCCGGCCACGACCTTGCGGTGCGCGACCGCCGTCTTTTCCGCGGTCACCGGCGGCTTGCCCGTCAGCAGCTCAAACGCCACCGCGCCCACGGCGTACAGGTCGGCGCGCTGGTCGACGTGCTCGCCTTGCGCCTGTTCAGGCGACATGTACTCGAGTTTGCCCTTGACGGTGCCGGTGCGGGTGCGATCGGTGCGATGGGTGCCGCGCGCGATGCCAAAGTCGGTCACTTTGACCATCGGATGCCGCGAAATCAGGATGTTGTGTGGGCTGATGTCGCGGTGGACGATGCCCATGCGTTTGCTGCCGCCACCCTTGAAGGCATGCACATAGGTCAGCCCGGTCAACGTCTGGCGCAATACCTCGAAGGCGACCGGCGCCGCCATCAACTGGCCCTTCAACCGCATGGCGGTGATGAGCTGTGCCAGATCGCGACCGTCCACGTACTCCATGACCAGGTAGTAGTCCGAGTCCACGGTGCCGACGTCGTGCACGCGCACCACGTTCGGGTGGTCCAGTTGCTTGGCGACCCGGCCTTCGTCGAGGAACATCCGCACGAAGTCTTCGTTTTCGGCGAGGTGGGGGTGCAGGTGCTTGAGGGCCAGGGGCTTGCCGTTGAGCGGGTCGCCGGCCTGCGCTTGCGCCAGGTACACGGTCGCCATGCCGCCAGCTGCGACGCGCGCCGTCAGCACATAGCGACCAAATGGCTGTGGATTGTCCAGTTTGCCGGTGATAATCATGGCCCGCTCCTGCTCGCCCATGCCCACGGCCATCGCCGCGGCAACCCCTGACGCTAGCCCGGACCTGCGAAAAGTCGATTTTTTCGGCCCTGTGCGGCCAGTGTTAAATCGCGTCAACTAGGGCACTCGCCGCTTGACGAGGGCCGCGCAGACTGCCACCGTGACGCCGCGCGCTGGTCTGCCGCAAACGCGCGCGTCTTGTCGTGAGCACTTCCAAGTCAAACTTACTGATTCTGTGCGCTTTTGTCGCGACCTGCGCACACGCATTGTCGCCGCACGACGGACAAGCCCAGCCCGCTGTGGAAAGTACCGCGATGGCGCAGGCCGCAACGCCGACCACGGCAGCGGGTTTCGGCTACGCGGCACTGACGGCTGCGACGCCGTCGGCGCTGCAAACTGGCCTTGGCGTCGGCGTCGAACTAGCGGTTTCAACGACCGGCTGGCCGCGACTGGGTGCGAGCCTGGGCTGGGTCATGGCCGACGAGTGGTCGCCGTCCTGGGCCGTGACCCACCACGAGTTTCGCGGTCGAGCGACGTTGACGGTTGACCGGCGGTTTGGCCAGGGCGCGCTGGTGGCTCAGTTCGGCGCCGGAATCGCAGCCGTGCGTGAGTCGCGCCTGCGCCACCAGTCGTGGCGTCAGCAGGGGGGGCGCCAGGAAACAGCGGCGTGGGGCCTGTTGCCGGTCGTCACGGCCGAGGTCGGCGTAGGCCTGCGCCTGGTCGGCGATTGGGGGCTGCTGCTGCTTGCTGGCCCTGCGTGGCCTTCGGGCGACGCCAATCTTGGCTTTGTCTCGCACGTGGGTCTGGGGTGGCTGCCATGACGCGGCGCAGCTCCTGGCTGGTCGTCGCCGCGGCGCTTGCTGCGTGCACGGCCGACTTGCAGACGCTCAACGATGTCGCGACGCCACTGGCGCGGCTGACCGTCCACGTCAAGGGCGATATTGCTGCGCTGCATCCCAAAGGACCCGACTTCGGCACGCCGAACCTGCGTGCGCAAGTCGTGTGGGGCGCTACGTGGAATCCCGACCCGTTCTGCACGCTGGCCATGTCGCCGTTTGCCAAGAAGCCTGAAGCCTTGCCACTCGACGCGTCGATGACCGCGGTCGCTGCGGCCGGGTGCCGCGACGTGTTCGGTTTCATTCCCGGCCAGCCGGGGCCGAGCGCGGCGGTCGGGCCTGACGGCGTGGCCGATATCGACATCATGGCGCTGCCGCCGGCATCGGTACTTGTCGGTACGCCCGCGGCCCGCATCGTCTACGGCGCGGTGGTTGTGTACGACGATCGCAACGCCGACCAGCAATATCGCCTGCTGCGCACCGTAGAACCGCGCTGGCAACTGGACGACGATGGACCAGGCAGCGGCGGGCCCAACGGCCAGGGCGGTCAAGGCGGCCAGGGTCAGCAAGGCGGTCAGGGTGGTCAGGGCGGTGGCAACGTCAACGCGGCCGGCGGTCCTCAGGGTAGCAACGGCCAGAACAAGCAGGATTTCTTCTACGCCACCTCGTTCGTGTCGATGCTCGCGCCGCATGCACGCATCGCCTACCGCGAAGGCGCCTACAACTCCGCCAGCTTCTACTACCCGATGCTTGGCTGCGCGGCTCCTCCGGGTGGCTATTCGGCCATCGCCGTCAGCGGCTCGCCGCTACAAAGCACCTGTGACATTCGGACACTAGAGGCCAAACCCATCGAGCTGGCGCTGCAGCCCACTGAAACCGTGCGCCAGTCTTTTTGCCGCGCCGAGCAGGTGCGGTACCGCGAACCGAGCGCTGAGGTCACGCCCGATTTCTCGCTGCCGTGGGCCTGCCTGGAGCCCAATGAGCTCGTCATCGCCGACAAGCCCGGCGAGTGCAAGGGTCTGACGCACCTGCAGCTCCAGGGGTGCCGGGCCGACAAGACTTGCAAAGAGCCCAACTGGCCGATGCCGGCGCAGTTGCCGCCGTGGTGGCCGTGCGGCGACCCGCGCAAGGTTGCCAAATGAGCCCACGGTTCGCGCTAGTCGCGTTCGTCGCCGTGGTGTGGTGCAGCGTGCCTCGCGACGCCAAGGCGCAGCTTGCCGCCGAAGCGACGGCGACTGCCGACGCCGAAGCCACACCGGCAGCCGAAGCCACACCGGCGGCCGAAGACGCAACGGCAGCCGCCGAAAAGGACGAAGTCCTGCCCTTCAAGCTCTCGCTGCCGACCGAAGACGACGTGGTCGCCTGGCGCGCGACGGGCTTTCGGCTTGAGTTGGGCATGGCCTACGGCTGGCTCGAGGGCTTTTTTGGCGCGCCGGCCGGTCGGTTGCTCGGTCCGACGGTGCGCGTCGGAGCCCGGGTCGACCCGCTGTGGACGCTGCTCGGCTCGTTTCAGTACCAGCAAGCCTTTGAACTCGGTGGGATTTCTGGGTTGCGCTACAGCGGCACGCTCGATCCGACGTTGCACATCGGCGACCACTTGCAGCTGGCATTTGGTGTCGGCTTTGCCGGTCTGGTCGAAGTCGGCAACCCGCGCAAGGATCCGAGCCCCAGCGATTTCACCAACCTGGCGGATTCCTACACTTACCTATCCTCCCGCACGCCGCTGCCCCAGTGCACTGGCCTCGGCATCGTGGGCCTGTTGCGCGTCGGCTGGCAGCAGATCCTTGGGCCGATGTCGGCGTTGACGGCCTTTGTCGAGCTCGATGGCCAGCACATCGCCTGCGAGCAGCGCATTGGTCGCGTTGACCCGGACACTGCGCGGCCGTTTTTTCGGCGGCAATACTGGTTCAACGCGGGCGGAGTCGCCGGCCTTAATGTCGGGTGGCGATGACCTCGTGTATGCGTCGCCTGATCCCGCGGGGCATTGGCGCTCTCGGCGTGGCTGCGCTCGCTTGGGCGTCGGTGGTTGCGGCGGCGCCGGCCGCGGAGCCGGGGGCAGGCTCGGATTTACGCTCAGGGACAGCAGGCTCAGGCACAGCAGGCTCAGGGACAGCAGGCTCAGGGACAGCAGGCTCAGGCACAGGGTCAGGCACAGGGTCAGGCACAGGCTCAGGCACAGTTCCCGCCGCCGAGGGGCTGATGCCCCCCCAGCCGCTGACAGCGACGACCATCGAGACGCCCGTCGACGCGCCCGAGCAAACCTCGCCCGTGGTCGTCAGAGTCAAGATCCTGGTGGATTCCGCCGGAAACGTGAAAAAGATCGAGCCGTTGCCACCAGCCCAGCCGCCCTTTGATGACTACGTCGTCGCCGCTGCCCGCAACTTCAAGTTCAAGCCGGCGAGCTTCAAAGGCAAGAACGTCGCCGTCGAGATCACGTTCAGTCATACATTCTTGCCCAAGCCCAAGCTGGTGCTCGCACCGAGCAAGCCAGGCGGCCCCATCACCGACGCGATTCTGCGCGGCAAGCTGGTTGAAAAAGGCACGCGCGTGCCGGTTGCTGGCGCCACGGTCAACGTCGAAGTTGCCGGTGAGCGGTACACCGGCGAGGCCGACTTGCGGGGACGTTTTCGGCTGGCTGTTCCGGCCGGCGACGCCGTGGTGACCGTGCACGCGGCCGGGTACCGCAAGTTCATGCAGCGCGAAAAACTGCAGAGCCGGCAGGAACTGGCGATCGCCTACTACGTCGAACGCGAGCGTTACGACCCCTACGAAATCCTGGTGTTCGCCGAAAAGAAGCGCGAGGAGATCTCGCGCATTACGCTGCGAGGGCCCGAAATCCGCCAGGTGCCGGGGACTTTTGGCGACCCGTTTCGCGTCATCCAGGCGCTGCCCGGCGTGTCGTCGATCGTGTCGCTGCTGCCGTTTCCGGTCGTGCGCGGCGCCAGTCCGGGCAGCACCGGCTACATGGTCGACGGCACCCGGGTGCCGCTGCTCTACCACTTGCTGGCCGGCCCGTCGGTCATTCACCCTGAATTCATCGACGAAGTGCAGTTCTATCCTGGTATGGCGCCCGTGCTGTACGGCGGATACTCGGCCGGCGTGGTCGACGGGCGCACGCGGCGGGCCTTCAAAGACGAGAAAGTGGTCGATTTCGACGTCAACATGCTGCAAGCCGGCGCGTTCGTTCGGCACCCGGTACCCGGCATCGACGCCACGGCGACTGTTGCAGGTCGTCTCGGGTACCCCGGCACCATGATCAGCCTGGCGACCGACCAGGTGTCGCTGAGTTACTGGGACTACCAGCTGCGGCTGGATGGCGGAACCCCTCGCAATGGCTGGACGATCTTTGCCTTTGGCGCGGCGGATACAGTGGAAACGCCGGCCCCGGGCACTCCGCCCGACACCGTGGACCCACCGCTCGAGCCCTCGCTGCGGCTGGCTTTCAACCGTCTGGATCTGCGCTACCAGCACGCCGACGGCAAGGTCGAGCACAACGCTCGGGTCGTAGCCGGCAACGATCAGTCGCTGGCAGGCACGACGTCCATCGAAACGTGGCTGGTCGAGCCGCAGTGGCGCACGCGCTACAAGCCGACGCCAGAACTGGAGTTGCTGGTCGGCGCCGAGGGCAGCTTTCGCTACCTGCTGTCGAAGGACGCCACCGCGACGACGGGAGGGCCGCAGGTCGACCTGTTTGGCGAAGACCTGAGCAAGCAGTACCTGGCCTCGGCGTTGGCAGAGGCGCTGTGGCGGCCGACGCCGCGCTGGCTGGTGCGCCCAGGCGTGCGCGTGGATTGGCGGCACGACGGCACCACGGCGGCGACGGGCGTCGACCCGCGACTGACGCTGCGCTATCACCTGCTGTCGCTCGACCTGCCCAAAGACGCGACAACGACCGGAGGCGACCGCGCGGTGTGGCTCAAGGGCGGTGTCGGCGTGTTTCATCAACCCCCGCGCTTTTTCCTGCCGCTGCCGGGTCTGGACGTGATGCCGCTGCGCTTTGGCCTGCTGCGGTCGATCCAGTCGAGCCTGGGCGTCGAGATTCCGGTGGCGAGCAGCGTCGGGCTCAACGTCGAGGCGTACTACAACGACATGGACCCGGTGGTGTTCGACCTGCAAACCAACGCGCAGAGCGTCATCAACAGCGGCCCCAATGTGCTGCCTGGCACCGTGCCCGACCAGTCGAGCAACCAGACCAGCGCCGCCCAGCGTGCCATTGATCGCCTGTTTGCGCCGCAAAAAGGCCGCGCCTACGGCATCGAGATGCTGTTGCGTCGCCAGTCGCGCACCGGAGTCTACGGCTGGATTGCGTACACGCTGTCGCGGTCGGAACGGCAGCAGCTCGACGGCACGTTCGCGCCCTACGACTACGATCGCACCCACCTGCTGAACGTCGTGGCCGGCATGCCGTTGCCCCGCAACTGGGACATCGGCGTGCGCTTTCAGTACCAAAGCGGCAAGCCCGCGACCACAACCGCCGGCTTCAACACCGCGCGCACCGACGGCTACATGCGCATCGACGTGCGCATCGACAAGCGTGCGGTCTGGAACAAGTGGCTGTTCGATTTCTACGTCGACCTGACCAATATCTCGCTACTGCCCGAGGAGGTCTCGCCGGGCAATTCCATCCGCTACGTGCTGCCCACGGTCGGCGTGCGCGGGCGACTGTAAGGGGATTTCGTGACGTTACCAACGCTTTTGTTCGCCGCGGTGCCCGTCGCCGAGGGATCGCTCGACGCGGAGCTGCTGGACCTGATGCTGCGCGTGGGTTCGCGCTGGGTGCTGTGGTTGCTGCTTGGCTTGAGCCTGTTCGCCGTTGCCGTGGCGTTGGAGCGCCTGCTGTTCTTCTTTCTGGAGCGCCGACCGGCCGACCTGCAAGCGCGCGTGGCAACCGCCCTTAAGACCGGCGGGCCCGCAGTCGCATTGCAACTCGTCGTTGGGGCGAGGTCGATGGAAGCGGCCGTGGCGCGCGCGGCACTATCCGCGGTTGGGCAGGGCGGCGACTCGGTGTCCGAACTGGTGTCGGCGACCATCGAAAACGAGCGCTTGCGATACGAGCGGATGCTGGCGTTCCTCGGTACGCTCGGCAATAACGCGCCGTTTGTCGGACTGTTTGGCACCGTGCTCGGCATCATTCGGGCGTTTCACGACCTCGCCAGCAACTCGGCGCAAGGTGCGCAAGCGGTCATGGCCGGCATCGCCGAGGCGCTGGTTGCGACTGGCGTCGGCCTGCTGGTCGCCTTGCCCGCGGTAGCCATGTACAACCTGTTCGCTCGCCACGTCGAGTCGGTAGTGAGTTCGGCGACGGCCATGGGTCATACGGTGCTGGCGTACGTCAAAGCGGTGCCCGCATCGCAACAGGCGGTCGCAACGGAGCCGGCCAAGGTGGCGCGCGCGGGTGAGGTCAACTGATGGGCGGCGGCGCGCGCAAGTCTCGCGGCGGCATGATCACCGAGATCAACGTCACCCCGTTGGTCGACATCATGCTGGTGCTGCTCATCATCTTCATGTTGACCGCCAACCTCATCGCCAAGCAGGCGATTGAGGTGGACCTGCCCAAGGCCTCGCAGGCGACGGCGCCCAAGAAGACCCCGCTCGGCGTTACGCTGACCAAAGACGGTCGGCTGTACCTGAACGGCGAAGAAGTGACTCCGGCCCAACTGCGCACGGCGGTCGCATCCGCGGTCAAGGAGGACGCCAAGGTGACGGTGCTCATCGCGGCTGACAAGCACACCTCGCACGGCCGGGTGGTGTGGGTGCTCGACGTAGTCAAGTCGCTCGGCGTGACCAACTTTACCATCCAGATTGACCCGACGGCGCTACAGGCCCCGAGCAGCAAGCAGGGCACACCGTAGATGTACGCGCTGCGCCTGGCCATTGCGCTTGCGGCCTCCGTGGTCGCGCACTGGGCGTTGGCGTTGTACGTGCAAGGCCTGCCGCCGTTGGCGCCGCAGCTGCGACAAGAAACCGTGCAGGTCCAGGTGGTGGCGCCGCCGCCCCCGCCGCCCGAGCCAGAGCCAGAGCCGCCCAAGCCGGAGCCAGAGCCCAAGAAGGCCGAACCCGAGGTCCACGAAATCGTCAAAGTACCGCCACCGACCTACAAACCGCGGGTCGTGCGGGCGCTGCCCGACAAAGTGCCGCCCAAGCAACCGCCGCCCACCGAACGGCCCGCGACGGGCGCCGACAGCACCGACGAGCCGGTGTTTGGCGTCAGCATGGAGTCGACCACGCCAGGCGGCAACGGCCCGAGCGTGCCGGTGGGTAACACGTTGCAAACCAAAGAACCTGGGCCGCCGACGCCACCCGCCAAGGTCAAGCCGCTGGCGGCGCCGGTTGCCGTCGCCGAGGTGACCAAGATGCCGACCGTCAAGGGTCGCTGCGAGGGCAAGTACACCGACGCTGCGCGCGAGGCGGGCGTCGAGGGCCTGGTGGTGCTCGACCTGGTGGTCGACGAGGAGGGGCAGGCGACGCAGATTTCGGTGGTCAAGGGCTTGGGCCACGGCCTGAATGAAGCTGCCGTCGCGGCCATTCGCAAGTGCCGTTTTGAGCCCGGCGAGAAGGGCGGCAAGCCGGTAGCGGTGCGACTGCGGGCCTTTAAGGTGCGGTTCTTCTTGGACGACGACGGGTGACTCGCTGATCTGGCGAGCGTCACCGCGCCGTCCTACCTTTGCCGCCGCGCGCCACCAGCGCCTGGAAGCCCGATGCCCACAGCCCACGATACGCTGCTCATCACCGTCACCGGGCCCGACAAGCCCGGCATTACCGCGGAAATCGCCAGCCTGCTAGCGCAAGGCGACATGGTGCTGCTCGACGTCGAGCAGGTGGTGGTGCAGGGCACGCTCAGCTTGACCTTTCAGGTGTCGTACGCCCAGACCACCTTGGACGCCAAGCCGATTTTGAAGGACCTGCTGTGGAAGGCCAGGGAACTCGGCCTGCACATGGACTTTGAGTTCACCGCTGCACCCGAGGCGCCGCCGCCGCAGCAAGTGTGGGCGGTGACGCTGGTCTCCGTGCAAATTAGCGCCGCGATGCTGGCCGGCGCAGCGAAAGCGGCGGCCTCGCGCGGCTTTAACATCGACCGCATCGGCAGGCTGTCGAGCGGCCGCATGAGTTCCATCGAGCTGTCGCTGTCTTCGCCGATCCAAGCCGACGATCAGGGTCTCAAGAACGACTTGCTGACGTTGCAAGCCACCCACGGCTGCGACGTGGCGCTGCAGCGTGAGGGCCTGACCCGCCGCAGCAAGCGGCTGGTGGTCATCGACATGGACTCGGTGCTGGTGCGGCAAGAGGTCATGGAAGAACTCGCAGCGCGCTATGGCGTGCTCGACAAAGTGCTGGCCATTACCCAGCGCAGCAAGGACGGCGACCTGACCTTTGACGACGCGCTGCGGGCGCGGGTGGCGCTGTTCAAGGGCGCGCCGGCGACGCTGGTGACCGAGGTCATCGATGCCCTGGAGCTGACGCCCGGCGCCGACCAGTTCATTCGCGTGCTCAAGCGCCTGGGCTATCGGCTGGCCGTGATTTCGGGTGGCTTCATCGAGGTGGCGGAGCCGATTCGCGAGCGGCTGGGCCTGGACTACGCCTTTGCCAACCAGCTGGAGATCGCGGATGGCAAGCTGACGGGCAAAGTGCTGGGACCCATCGTCAACCGCCAGCGCAAGGCCGATCTGCTGGAGAGCATCGCCCAAGCGGAGCGCGTGGCATTGGACCAGGTCATCGCCATCGGCGACGGCGCCAACGACTTGGACATGCTGCACCGCGCCGGGCTAGGCATCGCCTTCAACGCGCGACAGGTGGTGCGCGAGCAGGCCAACTATGCGATTAACCAGCGCAACCTGGACGCGATTCTGTATCTGCTCGGCATCGCAGACACCGAGGCGCAGACCTTGTAGGCCGAAAACCTAAAGGTCCTGGGGATTCTCCAGGCTCTCGCGAATGGTCTTGGCCACCGTTGCCAGCTGAAAGCCGTCCACGAACCGGTGATCGACAGTCGCCGTAATCGTCAGGATTGGCCGCACCACCACCTGCCCATCGCGCGCGACCGGCGTGTCTTTGACCGCGCCGACCAGCACCAGCACGGGCACCCGCGCAAACGGGGTATGCGGGGCAAACGCCTCGTCGATGCCGAGCATGCCGACGCTGGTGATGATGCACGACCCAAATGGAAACGACTCCAGGCCGAGCGCCGGCACCGACACCCCCACCGCGCTCGTCAGCCAGCCAATGAACTGCAGCAGCGGCCGCAGCACGAAGGTCGGCAGCGCCCGCAGCAGGCCCTTGGACTTCTCAAAGTCCTCGTCCTGGCCCTTGCGCAGCTTGTCGGCCCGTTGGCGCAGCTCTGCCGCGATGTCAGTGGTCGGCCGCTTGTCGAGGTTGGCGATCTTGACCTTGGCGAGGTCCTTGCCGTCGTCGAGCGCGACCAGAAAGGTGATGTCTACCGTGTCGAACGGCACGTAGCTGCCCCACACGATGCGGCCATTGATGGTCGGCGCCTTGGCCAGACCGAGCGCAATCGCCTTGCCGACCAAATGGGTAATGGTGACCTTTTCGCCGGTGCGCTTGCGGGTGTCTTCGATCCAGCGCTGGGCGGCCTCGGCATCGATCTGTAGCTTGCCGAAGATATTGCCCTCGTCGGGCGGTCCCCAGGTCGCGATGGCCAGTTTGCGGCGAGTCGAATTCATGACGGGGCCCCTGCCGATGGCGGGTCAACGAGCTGTCGAGGCCGCCATCGCTTTGGCGTCGACAGGGATTGCGACAGAGGCGCCAGACAGCCCGCGTGGGCGCCCGTGCTCAGGTCTTGGGCGGCATACAGGCAGTCTGCAGTGCGGGACAACTGGTCTTGACGCAGTTCTGGGCGCAGGTGCCGCTGTCGTCGTTGGGGCACTTGGTCTTGCAGCTCTGATCGCAGCCAACGAAGTCGAACCACTGGGTCACCGACTCCTTGGTGCCCTGCGCGAGACAGGCAAACTGGCACGCGAACAGGTCTTTGCCCGACTTGCCGTTGCAAGGCATCAAACATGGTGTGAGCTCAAAGCACTTCTTGGTGCCCAGCGGGTCCAGGCAGGTCACCAGGTTGGGCGTGCAGTTGGGGTCGGTCTTGCCAAAACACTGCGCCGCCGAGAACGCCATCGCTGCGGTTTGCGGCTTGCCGGTCTTGAGGCAATTGCCAAAGCAGTCAGGTCCGCCAGTGGGGCCGCAGCCCGCCGCGCACGCGAGCACACCGGCGCAGCTGGCCGTGCCCTTGGGGTCGCCATAGCACATGCCGATCTCCGCGGTGCACTTGGTCGTGTCACCGGGTGGCGCCGAGGCGCTGCAGTTGGCCGCCGCCCACGCCGCCGCTGCCGCCTCTTTGGTGCCTTGCTTCAAGCAGCCGAACATGCAGTTGCCGTCGTCTTTTGGGCACTTCTGCATGCAGGTGGCAACGGCAGTGCAGTCGCTGCTGCCATTGGGGTTGACGCACTTCAAGAACAGCGGGTTGCATTTTTGAACCATTGCCGGGTCAGTGCTGCCGAAGCAGGGCGTCAACTCCATCAGCGTTTGCGCCGCCTCTTTGGTCATGCCGTGCAGGGCCTCAAACATGCACTGTGGGTTGTCGCCGCCGCCTGATGCTTTCTGGCACTTGTCCATGAGCCCGATGCCGCCCAGGCAATCGGCGGTGCCGACCGGGTCTGCGCAGTTCAGGAATTTGGCCGGGCACGCTGGGTCCTTGTCGTTGCCCAGGCACGGGATCACGTCGGTAAAGGCCTTCTGGCCGGCCTTGGTGACCAGGCTCAGGCAGCCGATGGAGCACGTGAAGTCGTCGCCCTTGCCGGCCTTCTTGCAGGCCTCCGCGCAGGTGAACACGGTAAAGCACGGCTGGCTGCCAGCCTTGTCGCCGACAAAGCAGCCGATGGTCTCGGTGACGCACGCCTTGGTCGGATCCGGGCTGGGATTCTTGGCAAAGCACGCCCCCATGGTCTTGGCGGCAGTTTTGGCGGTGGCGTCCAGCTCGTTGTAGCACTTGGACAGGCACGAGAAGGTGTCGGGCAGGCCGAGCTTGCAGGTATCAAAGCACGTCTTGGCGGTGTCGCAGCCTTTGGTGCCGGCCTTGCCGTCGTCCAAACAGGTGAACAACTCCGGCAGGCACGCCGCCTTGAAACACGCGTCGCCGCACTTGGGGTCCTTGTTGTCCTTGCACATCCCTGCCAGGCACTTGGTCTGGTAGCAGTTGAGCAGCGGCAACGCCCCTGCCAACGCCGGCACCGAAGACTCTGGCGTGCATGGCGCGTCGCACCCGGCTGTTGGCGGGTTGCACTTGTCGGCGATGCACTGGGCGGCCTGGGCGCAAGTCTCGAACTTGGCTTTGGTCGCGTCGGTTGTCGCGCTGTCGCCGCCCGCAGTGTCGCCGCCCGCAGTGTCGCCGCCCACCGTGTCGGTGACCGTGCCGTCGCCGCCCGTGGTGGTGTCGGTGGTCGCGCCGTCGGTGGCGACGCTGGCGTCGGTCGCGCTCGCGTCCTTGCTCGCGGAGGTGGCCGCAGCCGGCTTGGCTTCTTCGCAGGCAGCCAGCGACAGAGTGGCCGCGCAAGCGATTGCGCCGGTCAAAAGGAAGTGCGCGAAACGCATGGGGAACTCCTGATTTCTGGACGCGCCGGCAGCCCGATCAGTTCCTGCGGCCGCGGCGAAAAGGCGTACAGCGTTGAATTGATTGCCAAACGCAGCCCGCTCAGCCGCCGAGTATAGACAACCGCGCGCGTTCCGTGCAAGTTTGCGGGCCGTGTGGCGTTCTCGGCCGCCGCGAGCGTGCGCTTCGTGTCCGTGCAACTGACCAAAAATGTTGGCGTTCTCATCGACCCAGAGTGCCTCGCCCATGACCCGGGCGACGGCCACCCGGAATCACCAGAGCGCCTGCAAGTACTGATTGAGCTGCTGCGCACCTTTGCCATCCAACGGCTGCCCATCAAGATGCTGTTCGGCCGCGACGGCACCGACGACGACGTCTTGCGCGCGCACACCCGCGCCCACCTCGACCGCATCAAGGCCACGGTCGGCCTGACCGTGCGACTGGACACCGACACCGTCGCCAGCCCCAAAAGTTACTACTGCGCGCTACGTGCGGTCGGCGGCACGCTGGCTGCGGTCGACGCGGTGTTCAAGGGCGAGGTACAGGCGGCCATGGCCCTGGTGCGACCGCCCGGCCACCACGCCGAGTCCGAGCGGGCCATGGGCTTTTGCCTGTTCAACAATGTGGCGATCGCTGCACTGCACGCGCGCGCCCACTACGGCGTGTCGCGTGTCGCCATCGTCGACTTTGATGTCCACCACGGCAACGGCACCCAGCAGATCTTTGTCCGCGATCCGCACGTGCTGTACATCTCGACCCACCAGGCCCGGCTGTACCCCGGCACTGGCGATGCAGGCGACCTGGGCGAGGGCGCGGGCCTGGGTCGCACGATCAACATTCCGCTGTCTGCCGAGCACGGCGACGCCGAGTACGACGCTATTTACGGCGGTCTGGTGTCGCGGTTGCTGGAGCAGTTCATGCCAGAGTTGATCCTGGTTTCCGCCGGCTACGACATCGCCGAGACCGACCCGCTCGGCGGCATGTCGGTGACCTACGAGGGTTTTGCGCGGATCGTCGCGCACTTGGTCAACTCTGCGGATTTGCTCTGCAAGGGTCGCGTCGTAGCCGTGCTCGAGGGCGGCTACAGCGCTGCGGGCCTCGAGGTTGGCGTGACCGCGACCCTGGAGGCGCTGTGCGGCGTGGTGCGCGTCGACGACCCCAAGGGGCCGCTGGTGCGCTTGCCGTTGGGCGAGGCCGCGCGGCATCTGCACCTGTATCGCGAGCACTTCGACATCTGAGTGCGGCCGGTTGGCGGTCCAGGCGGGGCATCAGTCTGCATCGACCAGGTTGCGATCCAGCGCACGGGTCACCCAGGCCGGCAGCAGCGATCCGCCGACCAGTCGCTCGACCAGTTCCCGGCCAATTTCGGTCGCCGCGATAAGCGCCTCGACCCGCCGAATCCGCTGGGCGCGCACGGTAGAGGCCGGCGCTTCCTGCAGGTGGCGCCGCGCAGCCTGCAAGACCTTGGCAAGATTGCGAATTTGTTCCAGTTCCCGCTCGCGGAACACCCGCGACACCATCCGGAACAGGTTGGTCTCGGCGCGGAACCAGGTGCGCCGCTGACCCGTCGGTCGCTCGGCGTGGACGACGCCCCAGCGCTCCAGCTCGCGGACGGCCATCGAAATCTGACCGGCGGACAGCGCCAATTGCTCGGCCAGCTCGGCGGCGTGCAGCGGCCGCTCAGCCAAGAACAGCAGCGCCCAAATGCGCCCATGTGAGCGCTGGAAGCCCCAAAACGCCATCAAGTCGCCAATCGCATCGAGGACCTCGACCTCGGCCGGGCTGGGCTCGGGCCGTGGGACGGCAATAGGCGATGGCGTCGGTTCGGGCGGGGCCATGCTGCGATGATGCCGGCGCGGAGCGGGGTTGCCAAGCGCGGCTGGCGGTGATGTCCATCGCCCACGCCCAACCCGTTGCGCCCCCGGCTGCAAACGTGCATGTTACTGCGCCATGTCGGCCGACCCTGCCTGTATTTGCCCGCTCTCGCCCCTGGATCCGCTGCCGCGGTGGACGGCGGACTTGCCGGGTTGCGGCGGCACTATGCGCATGGAAATTGAGGACTTTGAGGTCGAAGAACTGCCCGCATATTTGCCGTGCGGGCAGGGCGACCACTTGTACCTGTGGATCGAGAAGCGCGACATGGCCGCCGAAACGCTGCGCAAGGTGATCGCGCGTGGCCTGGGTGTGTCGCCGAGCGACATCGGCATGGCTGGCCTCAAAGATCGCCGCGCTGTGACCCGCCAGTGGCTGAGCGTGCCCCGCAAGGCCGAGTCGGCGCTGGGTCGCCTCGACGACCCCCGCGTGACCGTGCTCGACGCAGCGCTGCACAAGAACAAGTTGCGCACCGGCCACTTGCGCGGCAACCGCTTTCGCATCCGGCTGCGCGGGGTGCTCGGCAACGCGGCGGCGCTGGTGGCGGCCAAGGTCGCGCGCATCGCCGAACGCGGCGTGCCGAACTTCTATGGCAGCCAGCGCATGGGCCATGGTGGCGCGACGTTGGCGGCTGGCTGGGCGTTGGCTCACGGCGCGCACGGGTTTGTGCGGGTGCGGCTGCCGGACGGCACCGATCACGGACTTGATCTCGGCGATCGCGCGCTGCGCCGGCTGGCCGCGTCTGCGCTGCAGGCTGAGGTGTTCAATCGCACGCTGGCGGCGCGCATGGACCTGCACACCCTCGACCGCGTCCTCGACGGCGACGTGTGCGAGAAGACCGATACCGGCGGGCAGTTCACGACCGATGCGCCGGACCGCGATCAACTGCGCCTCGACGCCGGTGCCATTGCGGTGACGGGGCCGATGTGGGGGCCGCGCATGACGCTGGCCCAAGGCGAGGCCGGCGAGCTGGAAGGCCGCGTGCTGGCCCAGTGCGCGCTGCGCTTGGATGACTTTGCGGCGCTCGGGCACCTTGCCGAGGGGACCCGGCGGCCGCTTTCGGTGCGCGTCGCGGAGTTGCGCTGGCACTGCGACGACCACGGCGTGGTGCTGACTTTTGACTTGCCTGCTGGCGCCTATGCCACTGGCGTGGTCGGCGAGGTCGCGGGCCCTGTCGACCCCAGCGAACCGGCCATCCCAGGTCCCGCCGTGCGAGCTGCGGTCACCGAGTCCGCTGCGAACGACGCCGAGGCCGCCGGCCCGCGCGAACAAGGCTACTGATGCGCTTGAACCTGAGTCTGCTCGAAGGCGCCACCGCCAATGCCGTGCGCATCGCCGGCGCCGAACTGTGGCGCGGCGGTCTGGTACAGCGCATCGTCCGCCTCGACCCGGATGCGCACCGCTACCAGGTCAGCGTGGGCGAGGACCGCGACGCAGCTGAGTTGGTGCAGATCGGTGTCGAAGTCGGCCTCGAAGGCACCGTGCTCGACGGTTGGGACTGTACCTGCGCGGACGGCGAGTCCAGCTGTGCTCACGCCGTCGCTGCCGGACTGGCGCTACAGCACATGCTGGAGTCAGTCGCCGAGGCCGGACGCGGCGAGCCGCGCGGCAAATGGCGCGATTTGTTTTCCGAATCTCCGGCGAAGTCCGGCGCGCATGCCAAGACCAGTTGGATTTGCTACGACCTTTCGCTGCACACCACCCAGTCGGGCGAGATCGTGGTGGGCGTGGTGCGCCGCAAACGGTCGGCTACCGATCGCGCCAAGCGAACCATCGGCGCCGTGTGCGGGTGGGCGCCGACTGCGGTCGGCCACTTCGGCTACAAGACCAAGGACGACCCGGCCGAGACGCGCGACGATTTGGTGCCGGTATTGTGTTCAGTCAACCGCCACGACCTGCGCGTGCGCACCATCCAGCCCGGCTTCGTCGACTCGTTCTTGCGGCTGTTCGTCGACGCCGAGCCGCTGACGCTGCGCGTGGACGGCGAAGAGGCGCGCGTCGACGGCGCCATTCGTCACGTGTCCGTGCATGTCACCGATACGGTCGGCGGCGGTATTGACCTGCGTGCCATCGTCCAGGCCAACAACGCGGGCCGCGCCTCGGACGAGTTCGTGGTCCTGCCGGGGCCGGTGCCGTGGCTGTACCTGCGCGGCGAGAATTGCTTCGTGCGACCGGACACTTCGTCGCGGGCCATCCTGGCGCTGCTGCACCGGGGGCCGGTCGTGGTGCCCGCCGGAGAAATCGCCGCGTTTTGCCGCGACGTGCTGCCGACCCTGCGCAGCGAGGTGACGCTGGTCGAGCGCACCCACGCGCTGCCGCAGGCAAGGGTGGCCAATTGCGTCCCAGTCGTGCGGTTGGCTGAGACCGACGAGTCGCTGGTGGTGTCGCTGTTGTTCCACTACCGCGGCGATGACCACGACCGTTCCGCCGCCTCTGCAGCCCATGACACCATTGAGTTTGCCGCCGGCCAGGGTCCCAAGCTGTTTGCGCGCGGCCAGCACGACGGCGAGCCGCTGCTGTGGCTCCGAGACCTGGTGACCGAGCAGCGCTGGGTTACGCGGCTGCAGCGCGCCATCGGCGGGGCCTTGCCGGGCAGCCTGCCTCTCGACGAAGCCTTGGATTTTCTGGTTGACCACCTGCCGGCCTTGGAGCGCGACGGTGCTGAGGTCGCCGGCCACGAAGCCCTGGTGCGCATTCGGCCAAGCCGCCACAGCGTGGTGCCGCAGGTCAAGATCAAAAGCGGCATCGACTGGTTCGGCGTGCACATTGGGCTATTGGCCGGCGAGGGCAAGCTGGCGCTCGGCGACGTGATCGCGGCCTGGCGCTCGGGTGCTCGCTATGTGCGGCTGACCAACGGCGAGATGGCACGCCTGCCTGCGGCGTGGCTGCGGCGGCACGCGGCGGCGCTGACCGACCTGCACGAGCTGGCTCAGCGCGACGCTGAGAACGATGAGCTGCGGGTCGAGCCGTTTCTGGCAGCGACGCTGTTGCAGCTTGCGGACGAGCACGGCGCTGGCGACGCCGGCTGGCACGAGTTTGCCGATCGCCTGGCCACCTTCGAGGGCATCGGGCATTACGACCTGCCAGCCGGCTTCATCGGTGAATTGCGCGGTTACCAGAAGCGCGGCTACGACTGGCTGTGCACATTGCGCGACTTGCGGCTGCACTGTTGTCTCGCCGACGACATGGGCTTGGGCAAAACCGTGCAGGCGCTGGCGATGCTGCTGGCCGAGAAAGAGTCGGGCCGCGCCGGCCACCCGTCGCTGGTGGTTGCGCCGACTTCGGTGGTGCAGAACTGGGCGGACGAGGCCGGACGGTTCGTGCCCGGTCTGCGGACTGTGGTGCTGCGCGGCGGCTTGCGCGAAGACCGCCTCGAAAAGCTCAAGAACCTGCGCAACTACGACCTGGTGGTCACCTCGTATGCGCTGTTGCGGTTGGACATTGAACTGTTGGAGCGCTGCGAGTTTCACTACGCCGTGCTCGACGAGGCCCAGGCCATCAAGAACGCGGGATCGCAGACCGCCCACGCTGCGCGCGCGTTGCGGGCGCGCCACCGGCTGACGCTGACCGGCACGCCGCTCGAAAACAACCTGATGGAGTTGTGGAGCCAGTTCACCTTCTTGATGCCCGGCTTTTTCGGCAGCCGCGCCCGGTTCCTCCGCCGCTACGCCGTCGAAAAGGCCGGCGAGCTGCAGCCCGAGCTGCTGGACCAGCTGCGCTTTCGCCTGCGGCCATTCTTGCTGCGGCGCCTCAAGAGCGACGTGCTGACCGAGCTGCCGCCAGTCACGGAGGTGACGCTGCGCTGCACCATGGGGCCACCGCAGCGGACGCTGTACGACAAAGTCCGCAACACCTACCGGGCGCAGGTGCTGCAGGCCGTCGAGCAGACCGGCATCGAGCGCAACGCGCTGACCGTGCTCGAGGCGCTGCTGCGGCTGCGCCAAGCCTGCTGCCACCCCGACTTGCTGCCGTTCGACGAGGCGCGGGCGGTGCGCGAGTCGGCCAAGATGCGCTTGTTCTTGGAGACCGTGGCCGATCTGCTGGCCCAGCGGCGCCGGGTGCTGGTGTTCTCGCAGTGGACCTCGATGCTGCGCATCTTGCGGCGCGGCCTGACCGATATGGGCGTCGCCACCGCCTACATGGACGGCTCGACGCGCGATCGGTCGGCGGTGGTGGCGCAGGCGCAGGCGGACGATGGGCCGCCGGTGTTTCTGGTGTCGCTCAAAGCCGGCGGCGTGGGTCTGAACTTGACGGCTGCCGACGTGGTCATCCACTACGACCCTTGGTGGAACCCGGCGGTCGAGCAGCAGGCGAGCGACCGCGTGCATCGTATTGGCCAGACCAAGCCCGTGCTGGTGGTGCGGTTGGCTGTCGAAGACAGCGTCGAGGACCATATCTTGCAGCTGCAGATGCGCAAGCGCTATCTCGCGAGCAGTGCCATCGAAGCCGAAGGGCAGGGCGTCAAGACGCTGACCCGCGGCGACCTCGAGGTCATCTTTGGCGGCGCGAGTGGCGCGACCCTGCGGGCCGGGCCGGTGCTGACAGGTGACGTGGGCGACGACAGCGACTGACGGCGATCTGGTGGCTCAATTGGCCTTGGGCACCAGCACCTTGTCGATGACGTGAACGACGCCGTTGGCGGCCGTGATGCTGGCCAGAATGGTCGCGTCTTCGACCAGGACCTTGTCCCCTTGCACGTGGAAGGTCACGGTCTTGCCGTCGGCCATCGACTGCGTGGCGCCGTCTTTGAGCGCGCTCGCCTGCAACGCTGGCACGCACACATGGTGCTTGAGCACATTGGCGAGATCGGCCTTCTTGTCTGGCTTGAGCAGGCCCTCGACGGTGCCCGGCGGCAGCGCGTCGACCGCCGCATTGGTCGGCGCAAACACGGTGTAGGCTCCGCCAGGACTCGCCACCACGTAGTTCAGCTCTGCGGCTTTGATGGCGGCGACGAGCGTGGTGTGGTCCTTGCTGCCCATCGCGATGTCGAGCGCGGTGCCCGTGCCGGCGGCCTTGGGCGCTTCTGGCGTTTGCGCAGCAGGTTCCGCGGCTTTGGCTGGTGCCGGTTCAGCGGCAGGGGCCGGTTGCGCGGCTGGCGCAGGTGTCGGCGCGGCTGGCGCAGGTGGCGCAGTCTTGTTGCACGCAAGGGCGAGCGCCAGCGCGGCGCCTGCCAGGATTGATTTCTTCACGACGAACCCTCCAATGCCTGCCCCAGCTAAGCCGCCGCTGACCATCGGGCGCGCAGTCGGCCCTGACCTGGCGCCAACCCGGCGCCAGTCACTAGATAAAATAGTCCGTTGATGGGTGGCTGCTGTCACGCCTTGGTGTCGGTTTGCCATGGCCGTGTCGCTGACCGGTTCACAGCACCGCATCTGCTCGTCGCACGCTGCGCGCCGCCAGCATCAGCCCAACCAGACCCACGCACAGCGGCCACAGGGTGCCTACCGCAAACGTCGCCGCGGGTCCGAGCGCGCTCGCGACCCAAAAGCCCACCGGGCCCAGAATCGTCAGGTCAGGGTCGATCGTCGCCAGCACCGCAATCCGCGCCGCCTCGATCGGGTTGAACGCGGCCAGCCAGAACACCACTTCGGGCGGCACTTTGAACTGCAAAAGCAACCCCAGCAGGGCAAAGTCGTGTAGCGCCGCCGACGCGAGCCACGCCAGTAGCCCAAACACCATGGCGCGCTCGACCGTGCGCGCCAGCGCCGACAACCACAGCCCGATGCCGGCGAAGCACACCACCAGACTGCCGGCCAGCGCCGCGGCCCGCCCAATCAGCGGCATCAGCGCGGTGTCGCCCGGCTCCAGCCACAGGCCGACCGGCAGCGCCAGTAGCAGCAGTCCGAGCAGCGGCCCCGCCAGCACCGCCAGTCGCGACAGCACCAGCGCCGCGAACCACTCGCCGCGGTAGCAGGGCTGGGTCAGCACCAACTCTAGGTGACCGGTCGTGCGCGCGCGCACCACGGCCTGGCAGGTGGCGACCAGGGCGACCAGCGGCACAGCCACCACCACCGCGTTCGAGACGTTGAGCACCACCCGCGACAGACCGGTGAAGCCAAGCACGCTCGATTCGCGCAGGCCGAGCCACACGAAGGCGCCGAACACCAGCCCGTAGGCGACGGCGGCAAACCAGGCCCAGCGCGATCGCACCGCGTCGGCCAGTTCCAGTCGCAGCAGCGCGCGCAGGCGGCCCCACGTCGACGTCGGTCGGCGGGGCTGGGCGGCCCGCGGCAGCGTGGCGGGCAGGGTCAGCGCGATCTCAGTCATGGCGACCTCCCGCGGGGGGCGCAAGCAGGCGGGCGGCCACCTTGGCCCGCGCGGCGGTGAGGTCCACGCCGGTTGCCGCAGCCTCCAGGCCAAAGTCCATCGGCGTCTGCGCGTCGGTGCGGTAGGCCGTGCGCTCGGCGTCCAGCCAACCGGCAGCGCCCGCGGCTTTGAGTTCGGCGGCCGGGTTGCGGACCCAGCGGACGACGGCGAGGCGCGGCTGCTCGGCATCCCAGGCCAGCATGCAGCCGATGTCGTCGTAGTAGTGGCGGTCGCCTTCCTCGGTGACCAACTGCGCGGCGTGCGCGCGGTCGTCGACCACCATGGCGCAGTGCGCGCACGGTTGCTTGCCCCACACCGGGTCTTGCGGCTCCGGCGTCGACGGTCCACAGGCGACCAGCGCGGCTGCACACCAGCCAAGCGCAAGTTCACTGCACTTCATGTTGCCCCCTCGAGCGGCGCCGCGTCGTGCAGCGCCAGTTCCTTGCCCGCGACCACCCGAAAGTCGGCGACCGCGCCCGCATGGCGCCCGAACAGCCCCGCCGTCAGGGTCAGCTTCTCGTCGTGCGTGCACGGTCGGCCCCAGCGCAGCGGGTCGCTGGCCACAAAACCTTGCTCGGTCAGCCAGTGGTGCACCGTCGCGTCGGGCGCCTTGAGATCTACTTCGAGGCGCCACGCCCGCAAGGTCTGGCGCAGTTCGGTCAGCGCCACATCGCGGACTACTTTGCCTTCGCGCAGTTCCACGGCGCGGTCGACCAGGTGCAGCACCTCTTCGGTACGATGCGAGCACAGGACCAGCGTGCTGTCGGCCGGACGGTTGGCGACGTGCGCGAAAAAGGCGGCTCGCGCCGCCGGGTCGAGATTGGCGGTCGGTTCGTCGCACACCAAGATCTTGGGCCGCGCGGCCAGGGCCAACGCCGCCAGCGTCTTTTGCTTGGTGCCACCAGAAAGGTCGCGAAAACGCGTGCGCGCGACGGCCGACAGCGACACCCCAAACTGCGCTGCCAGCGTGGTCACCTCGGCCACGTCGATGCCGCGCAGGTCGCAAAAGGCGCGCACGACCTCGCCGGCAGGGGCCTCGATGGGCGGTGCAATCTGCGGAATGTACGCCACATTGGCCAGCGCTTGTGCGCCACCGCCAGCGGCCGCTGCGCCGTCGATGGTGACCTGGCCGCCCACCGGCAGTAGACCCACCATCGCCCGCAATAGGGTGGTCTTGCCAGAGCCATTGACGCCAACAAAGGCCACGCGCTCGCCGTCGCCGATGCGCAGCGTCACGTCGTCGAGCGCCCGGACCGCACCGAATTTCCGGCTGACGTGGTCGATAGCAATCATTGCGCCCTCTCCGGTACCGCAGCGGGCCGGGCCATGGCAGGCCGCGGATCCACCAGCGCCTTGTGAACCTGCATCACCGGAACGGCCCGCGCTACAGTCTCGACCAGTCCCAGCGCCAGCGTGCCGTGCAGCAGCCGCGTCGCCGGTTTGTGGTCGGCCCACTCGCTCGACAACCGCTTGACCTCAAAGGCAACGTCGCCGGTGCCGTCGCCGTCGCGGTCATAGCCGATGTAGTCGGTCCAGTGGTTGCCGGTGAACTGCACGCCCAGCGCGTTGCCGCCGCCGTCGACGTGGACAACTTCGCCGTTGTGGTGGAAGTCGTTGCTCGCAAACGCCAGGCCAGCGGGCGAGGCATGCAGCCGCAATGCCACGTCGTTCAGCGCCAGTTCGTTGCCGACGAAGCGCACTGGTTGATCGGGGGCGCGCGGCGTGTTGTCCAGGTAGACGCCGGTGGTGTTGCCGACAATCCAGTTGCCTTGCACGGTGACGCTGTCGCTCTCTTTGAAGCCGATGCCGACGCCCGCCGCGCCGCGCGCGCCAGACAGCTCGTTGCCCACGACGCGCAAGCGGTTGCTGTACATCACGAAGATGCCGACCACGTTGTCGCGCACTCGCTGGCCCTGCACCAAGCTGTCGTGGGCGTACATGAAGTGGGCGCCATAGCGACTGCCAATCACGACGTTGTCGGTCAGGGTGACGTTGCGCGAGTACCACACGACCAGATCGCGGCTGTCGCGCACGAGGTTGTTGTCGACCCGGCTGTGCGGACTCTCCCACAGCTTGATGCCATCGCCGGGCATGGTTGAGGTCTTGGCGCGACCGGTGACGACGCAACTACGCACCAGGCAGTACTTGCATTGCTGCAGGCTGAGACCGAATAGGGTGCCGTCGACCGCAAGGCGCACGAGGGCAATGCGCTTGCCGGTGGCCTTGAGCGCGCTGTCTTCTGCGGTGTGCCGCGAGCCACTGTCGCGCAGGCGCAAATCGGTCAGCGTCACGTCGTCGGCCAGGATCTCGACCACCGTCGCGGTGCCAGATCCGGCGAGCACCGTGCCGCCCGTGCCGTGCAGCGCCACTGGACGCCGGATGATCCAGTCGCCGCGGTATGTCGTGTTGCGCAGCCAGATGTCGCGCGGCCCAGTTGGGTCGGCTAGGAGACTGCGCAGCGTTGACGCATCGTTCGCCACAATCGCACCAACGGGAGCTTCTGCGGCTCGCGGTCCATATGCACTGGCATCGACCCAGCCGGCGTCGTGGTGGTCCGAGTCGGTGCAGCCCACAGTCAACGCCGAGGCGAAAGTCCCGACCAGCCAAACCGCGATGGCTCCGGCCCGTTTCATGACGCTGTTGCTCCCGGTGTCGGCGTGCGACCCACCAAGCTGCGGGTGCACACTTTGCCGCAGTTGTCGGCCAGCGGGCATTGCGCGCAGGCGCCACGGCGAGCCAGCACTGCCAACAGTAACGCGCCACAGCCAGCCAGCGCCGCCCAGAAGCCCCACAGCGGCCCAGCCCAGGTGTAGAACTGACCGATGTGGCCGCCGCCAAACAACGCTGGCGTAAAGGCCGGGATGTTCAGCGGGGCGTGCGGATCCATGCTATGGCCGAACAGCCACAGCCAAAAGAAGCTGTCGCCGACAAACCCCAGTGGAAACAGCAGCCCCGCCAACACCAGCAGCGGCGAGTAGCGCCGACCGACCCATAGCGCCAGCGCCACCACCAACACGCCAAGCAAGCCAACGCCCCACGCCGCCAGCTTGCGCTCTACGCCAGCCGCCTCGTCCAGGCCGCGCATGCCGATGTAGTGGTTGAGCATGTTGATCTCGCGCGCGTCGCCACCCAGGCCGGTCAGCGAGATTTCCAGGTTCAAGCCGGCCGGGTACTGGGGCGCGAACAGCTTGAACTGCCACCACGGCAGAAAGTACGACCATGCGAACAGCCCGACCGCCGTCCCCACCAACGCCAGCGCGAGCCAGGCCCAGGCGGTGTGCCTGCCGTGCTTGGCGGGGGTGCTCGCGACCCCGGCCTGGCTGGTACGGGCTGCGATGACGGTGGGTAGGCCCGGGCGGGTCGTACTGAGCGACATGGCACGCTTCCTGCGCCGAACGCGGCGCTACTCCTTGGACTTGAGGTAGGACAGCAACGTCGGCAACTCGGTGTTCAAGTCGACGTTCTGGTTGGCCATCGGCGTCATGTAGGTCTTGAACAGCTCTTTGCCTTGCTCGTCCTCTTTGATCATGACCTCTGGCTTGGCGATCATGCGCGCCAGCCACTTGATGCTGCGGCGCTTGGTCACGCCTTGCAGATCGGGGCCGACCAGCTTGCCACCGCCGATCTTGTGACAGGCGTTGCAGCCTTTGCCCGTAAAGACCTGCTCGCCCTTGGCGATGTCCTCGGGCTTGCTGGAGTATTCGACCGCTGGCACGACGATGCTGGCCGGCCCGTCGACGGCCGGGTTTTCGGGCGCGGGTCCGGCTTTGCCACAGGCGCCCAATTCAAGCGCGGCGACGGCCAAGGGAAAGAGAAGCTTGTTCATGGAGTCCTCGCAGTCGTTTGACCGGGCACGCCGGGTGCCAAGGTCTGGTGGGGTGGTGCCGGAAAGGGCCGCGCCCCACCGCCGCCCGTGTGGAGACGGACGCCGGGCAGCGGTGGGCAGGGCGTCGGTGGTCGCCCTGGCGGCGTCGCGGGACGCTACGGCCCGGTGGCCGCTGGCGGCGCAGGAGCTGCCGCGGGCGGTGCAGGGGCGGCCGTGGGCGCGGGCGCGACGGGCGCGGGTGCAGGTGCTGCGGCGCCCGCCTTGGGCTTGACCAGGAAGTACCCGGCCATTTCCAAGTGCAGCGCCGAGCAGAACTCGGTGCAGTACATCGGATAGACGCCCGCCGTGTCGGCGACGAACTTGGTGTTTTCGTGCTTGCCGGGTTCGAGCGACAGGTTGACGTTGTACATGTTGATCGCAAAGCCGTGGGTCTGGTCCTCGCTTTGCTCCAGGTTGGTGATGTGCAGGTGCACCGTGTCGCCCTGATCGACCTCGATCTGGTCCGGTGTAAAGTGGCTGCGGATGGCGGTCATGTAGACGTGGACGCCGTCCGGCTTCTTCTCGATGCGCTCTTTGCCTGCCTGCACGGCGTTGGGGTCGATGGCGTCGGTGTAGGGGTTGGTGCCGGTCTTGTACATCTTGATGGTCTTGAGCTTGTCGGCCTTGATCATCTGCGAGTAGTGCGGCTCGCCCAGGCCAATCGGCGTGTCAGAAAGGATGCGCATCTTGTCGCCGGTGACGTCGACCAGTTGGAAATTCTGCGGGTACAGCGGGCCGACGCCGGTGAAGCGGTCGATGCTCATCTTGTTCATCGCCACCACGTACTTGCCGTCCGGGTTCACGGTATCGCCTTCGGCTGCCATGATGTGGCCGATGTTGTAGTGCACCGGCAGCTTGTCCACGACCTTGAGGGTCTTGGGGTCCCACTTGGCCACCACCGACTCCAAGAACACGCTGGTGTACGCAAAGCCCTTGTCGTCAAACACGGTGTGCAGCGGACCCAGGCCGATCTCGACCTGGCCGGCGATCGCCTCCTTGAAGTTCAGGATCGGCACGCCAAAGCCGTCTTTGCCTTCGAACTTCTTGTTGGTAATCAGGTCCTTCATCTTGGCGAACGAGTAGACCGTGCCGTGCGTGTCGAGCTTGCCGCCGACCACCACGTTCTTGCCGTCCGGGGTCACGTCGCAGCCGTGTGGCGACTTGGGTTCGCCGACCAGCGTCAGCACGCCCGACTCGGCCGCTACCGGCAAGCGAATGACCTTGAAGCCCTTGATCGTCTCGACCTTGCCCTCCTTGACCAGGCCCTCCGCGGCTTTCCAGTTGATGACGTGCAGGTAGTCCATGTCGTTTTTGCTCGCACCCGACTCGATCGGCGGCTGGCCCTGCAGCGTGCCGCCGTAGGCCATTTCGCTGTTGAACGAGTTGACGAAGAACCAGCCGTCGGAGTCGAGCTTGCCGGCGTCGGCGAGGTCTTGGGTGTAGGGCGGCAGCTCGATCGCAAAGCTGTTGGCAATGTCGATGCGCCCCTTGGTCCGGTCGAACTTCCACAGCATCGCCAGGCCGCGGTACTTGTCCTTGTAGTCGCTGAGCGGCGCGTACTCGCGACCGAGCGGCACCGGGTACTGCGTGACCTCGATGATGTAGTTGGTGTTCGGATCGACAAAGGCGCCGCCATGGTCGGAGCCAATCAGGGGGTTGACCACGATTTGCTTGGTCATGAAGTCGGCCAGATCAATGACCGCGACCCGCCCGTTGGCTTTGTCGTTGACAAACAAGAACTTGCCGTCGTAATCGCCGGCCGTCTCGGAGAGATTGGGGTGGTGGACGTCGCCCCACAAAATCGTGCGACCGTCCTGCTTGCCGCCCTGCAGGACCGCGTCGCCCTCGCCGCCATAGCCGTAGCCTTGCCAGGGCTCGGGCGCGAACACGGCGATGTTCTTGAGCAACCGCATCGACGGCACACCGAGCACATGCACCTGGCCCGAGTGACCGCCTGAGGCAAAGATGAGGTAATCGTCTTTCTTGCCGGTCGGCATGTAGGTCTTGAGGGCAGCCTCGACGTCTGCGTCCGAGAGGCCGCGGGCGTTCATCAGCTCTTTGATCGAGGCAGAAGCGCCGAGATTGGCAGCCGGCGCGGCAGCCGCGGCGGGCGCGGTGCCTGCGGGCGGTGGCGGCTGCGTGGGCGGGTTGCACGCAAGCGCAAGTGCCGTCAGGGCAACGGCGGCTCCAAGGCAGCGGGCGAGACGAAGGGCATGGGATGACATCAATTCCTCCTGACCAGGGCGGGGCGGCGTGGGCCGTGCCGCTTGACCGCGCCGGGCGTCCGGTGGGGCGTCGCAAGCGCGTGTGCTATGTCAGCCGGGCGGGAGCGGTGCGCGAGCGTGCACCCAGGCGACGTCCGGCGGCCGGCGGCGGACAACAGGCCGGCGCCGACGTCAACACAATAGATAAAATAGTCTATTGAGTGTCACGCCAAGGTCACGCGCGCTGTCAACGTCGCTGAGCGATTTCGCCTGTTGTGTCAGCTAATTGTTAGTACTGTAGCCCCGTAGTGCCGCAAGTAGATGCGGCAGGGGCGTCAATCCAACGAATCGCATGAAAGGGCAGTAGGCGTGCAAACTTGGCTGCCCAACCGACAGCATTTCGCACCTGATGCGGCGCGCGCCTAGGCGTCGTCGGCCTGCAATTCCTCGACCAGCCGCGCCAGGCTCGGCACTTCGACACGCCGGCCTTTGAAAAAGGCCACCCCGTCAAGCTCCAGCGCCCTGACCACACGCGCGACGGTCTCGGGCCGGGTACCGACCATCGCCGCCATGTCCTGGCGCGACAACGGCAGATCGAGAGCAATCGCACCGGCGGCCTCGCCGGCCACCGAAAACCGGTCGCGCAACGCCAGTAGCAGGTGGGCGATGCGCGCGCGCACGGGCAACGCAGCCGCGTGCAGGCGCGCTTCGTCCGCCTCTTCAAGGTCTTTGGCCATGTGCCGCAAAAAGCCGTATCCGAGCGAGGGGTTGCGCTGCAGCAGCTGCTGCACTGCGTTGCGATCGACAAAGCAGATGCGACTTGGCTGCAGCGCGTCGGCGCTGGCACGGTACGGTTCGCCGGCGAAATAGGCGCGGTAGCCCAGGGTCTCGCCGCTGCACGCCAGCCGCACAATTACACTGTTGCCGTCGGCATCAGTCTTGCGAATGGCGACCGTTCCCGACTCGACACAGTACAAGCCCAGGCAGGCGTTGCCTTGGTAGAAGATGGTCTGGCCGGGCTGGTACACGTTGCAGATCTTGACCTGGTTCAAGCAGGCGAGGTCGGCGCCGTCGAGCGCGCCCCACTCGGACGAGGCGCGGCTCTGGCAGCCAAAGCAGGTGACCTTGCGGCCGGGTTCGCAACGTTCAACCATGGTCTTGCACACCGTTGGCCACAGGCGGCAGGGCGGCGGTTGTGGCGTTTCGGGTCTCGATGCGCGCCTTGAACTGCCGCAGTGCCGTGGGCAAGTTGAATTCGATGAGGCGCCGCGCGATCGCGTCGGGCACCGGCACTGATGTATCCAGCGCCAGCCGGTAGGCCATCAGGACCCGACCCGGAGCAGTGGTTTTGAGCGCCCACTCGCCCTCATTGGCCCGCAGGTGCTGGCCATCCACGAGCGTCCAGCGCAGTCGATCTGGGGGCTCGCCGTGCAGCCGCAACCGAAAGCTGCGGGTTCGAAAGACGCGCATCTCGAACCCGGCCTCGACTTCAAGCGGCGCCGGCCCCGGCGTTACGTTCACGGCAATGACGTCGCTCAAGAACTCAGGGTAGCGCGCCACATCCCACACGACAGCCCAGGCGGCAGCCAGGGCGGCGGTTACTTCGATTTCTGCGCGCGTTTCGATCATGATGGGCGCGGCCCAGTCGTGCCGGCGCGCACCTGTCGCGCCTGTGCGTAAGCCTGCCTGCGAACCGCGCCGCTGGCAACTTGCCAAGGCGCCACACTGCTTTTTCTGGTCTGCCGATGCCTACCCCCAAGCGTCACGTAGGGCACCGACATGGAACGGAGGCCGCGCCTATCGCTTTGGAGCCCGTCGAGCGCGGCGACGGCCGACTGCTGCGCGCAGTCGCGGCGGCGCGCGCGGAAGATGCCTTCGGCGCAGCTGAGGCGTGTGAGGGCTGCCAGCAAACCCGTCGCCTGCACACTGACCCCGAAGCGCTGTGCGATCGCCATCTTGGCCAGGCGCTCGGTATCAGCGGCGGTTGGGATCTCGGGCCGCCCGGCCGGAAACTGTGACAGTGTCGCTGACGGTGACTCAATTTGATACATTAGACGTGAGGAAATGGGCACACTGTATCATAATGATACATGTGCGACATCGTTTTCGCATCGACCGGATGGAATCGTCTACCGTAGCCCCATTGCTTCTGGCACGGTCTTTGCATATCATTGGGTCAGGTGGCGGCTACAATCCCTATGATTTTCCCATTCCCCATCAAATTCTCTTTTCCTTACACCCCGCGGCTTGCCGCGGGGCGCTAAACAGGTGCCGAGCTCGCAAGGCGATTGGGTTGACGGTCATCGATAGGGAGTGACCTGATGCCGGCGGAACGCTTTGCGCGGTGCCTCCTGCCTCTCCTACGCCATCCGCGGGGCGGTCAGCTTGCTGGCCGTCCCGCTCCGCTTTTTGGCCCAAGTGCAGGCACTTGGGCCGTTTGCTAGCTGGGTGGGTCGCGAGCTCGCGTCCCTCCGGGCCGACTCGCCGCTCCATTTTTGGGTTCGGATGGGTGAGAGGCTCGTTTGCGTAGGGCGAAGTGCGGCGCACCTGGCCCTTTGCTAGCTGGGTGGGTCGCGAGCTCGCGTCCCTCCGGGCCGACTGGCCGCTCCATTTTTGGGTTCGGATGGGTGAGAGGCTCGTTTGCGTAGGGCGAAGTGCGATGCACCTGGCCCGTTGCTAGCTGGGT
>SXGT01797672.1_pt1 | contig 79243 bp, 68 predicted proteins | sample 3176221 | NCBI WGS metagenome assembly SXGT01 (sample SAMN11356862, study PRJNA531348) | freshwater metagenome | isolation source: freshwater sample F1-120 | place: China: Fuxian Lake, Yuxi | collected 2017-12-25 | reverse complement strand
GTGCTCGTGCTCGTGCTCGTCGTCTGCTGAGCACCTACCGAACCCACATGTCCAAAGAGGGGTCTTGACCGTCCACAGCGGTAAATGCATGGATATATGTGTCAGGGATACCTACTGCGATAAAATCCCCGACATGACTTGTGACCATCTCACCGGTAACGCCGCAGATCGTGGAGACGAGGCCGAAATGCCAAGGGCACGCAGTCGAGTCGCTAGCCTGAGGCCTTCTGGTGAGTTGTAAATCGAAGTAGGCGGTGCCACATCCCGGCGCGATCCCGCCAGATGTATACGCGCACTGATCCCCCCAGAAGAGGGTCGTGTTGACGGAGCAAGGCGCTGTATCACCTGTTTCTGGATTGTGACAATGGGTGGCGGTGCCATGCACCCGATACCTGGTTGTCTTCAGAGTCTGGATCATCGCGTCGGACATTTTGAATGGAATGCTCGTATTCGTGAACGAGCTCCCCACCTGTTCCCCGCTGTTCCATCCAGGCACCGCGACCGCTCCCTGGTATGGGTAGTTGCCCACCTGCGTCCAGCCGCCACCATCCCGGGTCATGTCGCAGCGTACATCGATGGGCACGGGAGGGACCGCCAGGGGATCTGGGTAAATTGGATAAACACCGTCCTGCGCGCTGGGCCGGGCACGAAAAATATCGAGGCAGGAGGCCGGCAGACCGTCGATGCACTCCAGGTTGATTATCTCTTGGCGATGCAGAGGAGTGAATCCCCCGAAGGGCGGACCTTCCGCTGTAATGTCGACCGTCGTAGAATAGCGTTTCGGAGGGAAGCCAGTGCAGTCAAAGTTGACCTGCAGCTCCTTTGAGTCACCTGGCGACAGAGGATAATTGGCGCCCTGTTGCTGAAACCGGATCGGCGTTCCAGGTCCGTGATCCGGCTGGACGAGGCGGACGCTGGTCCGCACCCCGCCGGTGTTCTTGACCTTGAATTTTTTGTCGATCGGATGCCATGGCTTGGCCCTCACCGACAACACCGGCGGCTTGAGCTCGATCGCCAACCCGGTCCCTGTCGCGAAGCACTGCAGCGTGGCGGTCTGCGGGACGGTAACAGAGTTCGGGCGGGCCGTTGCGGTCACCAGGAAGAGCCCGACGTAGACGTTTCCCGCCGATCGCTTCGGGCACTTACCAGTGATCAAGTACCGGGCGATTTCGCCTGGTGCAAGCTCATAATCTCTGTCGGCGAAGAGGTCCACCTGCGGCAGACGGCTCAAATCCTGGATGTTGATCTTCACCGTGACGGAGCCCTGGTTCTTCACGAAGAACCCGACGCTGGTGCTCGTATCTTCATCGGCCACCATGTTGAGTGGATCTGGTTCCACCAAGATATCGATCCCGTTGGCGGCGCCCGATAGTGCCTGACCGTGAGCCCCCAGTGCACCTTCGTCCTGAACTGGAGCGCACCCCGTCGCGAGTAACACCAACAAGGACAAGAACACACGGAACCACGTATTCGTTGATGACATTGTGAGCTCCTTTTTCGCGCCACCCGACCTTCGTCTCCTGGCGGGCCCGAGCATGCCCTAGCTTGCCGGGTGAACGAGCGAGCCCGAGAGTTTGGAAGGTATGCAAAACGCAGAAGGAGGTCGGCAATGTCCCAGGGCGCCAGGACAGGCTACAGAGCTTCAAGTATCCGTTGCATGCGACGGGTTGCCTATTCAGGAGCTACGTCGTTTATTTATGCCCACAAGCAGCCTGAGCCATAAATGAGTGCGACTTATCCCACCTTCTCCGATGTGCTCGAGCGAGGCCGAGAGATCCTTCCTCGTCCATGAGTGGCCGGGGCGCTCCGCTTTGGTGAGCTCCCTCTCACTTTTTTCGACTCGCGGCGATTGCACCTGGGCGCTCCCCTTTGGCAGCGACCCGTTCGTGGAGGTTGGCGTCGAGCTCCGGACCCGATGGAGCGCCCTACATCTTGAAGGCCTCGTCGAAGAGCTCGATGGTCGGAGCGCCATGCCGGACCTTCTACAAGGCGTACGCGAAGTTCCGGATCGCAGTGGCGGAGCGCTTCGTCGTTACGCCGGTGCTGGCACGGCTGACGAACCGAGGGTCCCCAGGAGCCTCCCCGGCGCACTTGCGCCGCTCGCGGGGAAGGCCGGCGTGGCCCCTGGATGCACAGGGAGACCAGAGACCCTGCCAAGGAGCGCCTCCTGGACCACGCTGGGGGCGGTGGACCCTACCTCAGGGCAGCCCCTGGACACTCCCCTCGGCCCTCGACCTCACTCCCTGGCGACCCGGAGTTGCTCTTGGGCGAGGCCAGGGGCACGTCGAGGCGACCCCGGGCCACTCCCATGTAAAATCCAGGGGCCACCTTTGCGACCCGGAACCCCTCCGGGGCAGGGGAGAGCGGCCACGTCCGGGGGACGTCGAGGCGCTCTGGACCGGTCACGCGGCCTGCGGTGGGGCTCGCGGACGGCGCCCTCACGCCCCCGCGGGGTCGGCGAGCCAGGCTTTGAGGTCTTCGCCGCGTAGCTCGAGGGCCACGTCCTCGAGACGCGACAGTCCGAGCGTCTCGTGGCGGGCGGCCACGGTCTGCTGCTCGGCCTCGGTCAGAGCGCGGCCCACGCGCTTGGCGAACAGGCGAGTGAGAGCCTCGACGCGGCCCTTCTTGATGCCGTCGTCGAGGCCCTTCTTGATGCCCGCGTCGAGACCCTCCTGGCGCCCCTCCTGGCGCCCCTCCTGGCGAAGCTTGGTGGACCATTGCTCGTAGAGGCTTTGTGTGGTCATGAGGAACTCCTGCTCTTCCGAGCCTTCAGTGTAGGTCACCGTGTCCGCGGCCAGCAACATGCGCAGGTCCACCAGAGCGGGCGTGGCCACCTGCCGCTCCCATGCATCTTCCGGCAGCGCATTGAGCTCCCGCAGCGCTCTTCGCCGCACCTCCCCCGTGGCGAGCAACCGCAGCACCAGCGTGTCGCGCGTCACTGGAAGCTCGCTCAGCACGACGAAGCGGAAGAGGAAGCCCGACCCGCCCTCGTAAAAACCCCGGGGCCAGCGCTTCATTCGCCGCATCCTCACGAAGGTCATGCCGGTCTTGGGCTGCCCCGAGGAGAGCAGCCACATCACCGCCGGAAAGGTGGGGACTGGCGGCCCGTTTCGCTTGGCGGACAGCACGCGGTTGTGGTGTTGGGTGGACTGCTTGCGAATGCACTCGTTCACCTCCTGAAGGTCGGCCGTGCGACGGAAGACCTCAAGGCCGCACACCTCCCGGCCCATGGCGCCCACCAGCCCCCGCGCGGCGCGCTCGGCGTCGCGGGTGGGGTCAGGCTCGAACCAGACGTCGATGAACTGGGCGTCGACCAGAACCTCGGCGTCGGTCTGCACCACCCCCGTGCCCTCCCACGCCGCCGTGAACAGACGCTTGGCGAACTGATCGAAGGGCTTTTGCACGACAGCCGTATCGGCCGGACGCGTCGGACCGTTGCTACGAAACCGCTGGTGCCCGGTCGAAAGTCCCTCGTGGCCATGGTTTCATGCCGGGGGTGGGCACCCTTTTGAAACGGCCTCTTCATACCGGGTGTAGAGGAGGGTATGGGCCGAACCCCTCGGGTCTCCTCGCTCCTGCTCCTCACGCTCGCGGCCTGTGCCCACCAGGTCCGCCCCACACCCAGCTCGGCCCCGGTCCGGGCGACCGCCAGCGTCGTGGCCAGGAGCCTGCCCTCGGTCGCGACGCCGCTCCCCGAGAGCGCCAGCCGGGTGACCTTCCCTCGCATCGCCCGCACGCCCGAGCCAGGGTGGAACGTGCCCCAGAAGATCGGCTTCGTGGAGGGCGAGGGGAGGGTGAGCTACCTGGAGAGCGAGAGCGGGGACGAGGTGCTCTCGCTGAGCTCGCTGGATCTGGCGACGGGCGCCGTTCGGGTCCTGGTGCGCGCCGAGGATCTGGTGGGCAAGGAGCCCCCGCCCCTGTCCAGGGAGGAGGAGCTTCGCCGGGAGCGCCAGAGGATCAAGACCCGGGGCATCACGTCGTACTCGTGGTCGAAGAAGGGGGGCAGGCTGCTCTTGCCGCTGGGCGGCGACGTGTTCCTGCGCGAGCCCGACGGCAGGATACGCGCCCTCACCAGGACCAAGGAGCCCGAGCTGGACGCCAAGATCTGCGACACCGGGGAGAGGGCCGGCTTCGTGCGAGGGAGGGAGCTCTTTGTCGTCGACCTGGCCTCGGGCAAGGAGAGCGCCCTCACCCGGAACGCGCCCCGGGGCGTGACCCGCGGGCAGAGCGATTTCAACGCCCAGGAGGAGTTCGGCGAGCCCAGCGGGTGGTGGTTCTCCCCGGACTGCAAGAGCGTGGCGTACCTGGAGGTCGATGAGAGGAGGGTCGAGGAGGTGCCGATCCTCGGCTTTCGAGGGGGCGTCGCCAGCGAGGATCGCCAGCGTTACCCCCGGGCGGGAGGCACCAACCCCGGCGTCAAGCTCTTCGTGGTGAGCCTGGGGGCCGGCGCGGGCCGAGGAGCTCCCAGAGCGATCCCTCTGCCGGATCTGGAGGGGAGCTACCTTGGCCATTTCACCTGGGAGCCCTCGGGGGAGGGGCTGGCCTTCGAGGCCTCCTCGCGCGACCAGAAGACGCTCTCGTTCGTGAGGGCGGACGCGCGGACGGGCGCCCACGTGACCCGCCCCGTGGGCAAGGACGAGCGCTACGTCTCGATGAGCCCGCTCCACCGCCTGGAGCGGAGCGGCGAGCTGCTGGCTCTGGGGCTCCACGAGGGGCACGATCACCTCGAGCTCCGCGATCGCAACGGCGTGCCGAGGAGGGAGCTCACCCGGGGCCCCTGGGACGTGACCCGGATCGTCGCGGCCGACGAGGAGCGGCAGATCGCCTATGTGATCGCGACCAGGGAGAGCCCCCTGGAGCGCCACCTCTACGCCGTGCCCCTCGCCGGCGGAGAGCCGGAGCGCCTCACCCGGGAGCCCGGCGTTCACCTGCCCGTCGTGGACGTGAAGAGCGGGCTCTGGATCGACGTGCACTCCGCCCGCGATCGGCCTCCGGCGGTGGTCGTCCGCAAGCTCACGGGGGAGCTCCTGCGCGACGTGTCGCCCCCTCGCGATCCGGAGATCGACGCCCTCGGCCTCCGCCCGGCCCAGCCCGTGATCGTGACCACGGCCGACGGGACGCGCCTCCACGGGGCGCTCCTCCCTCCTCGCGGGCAGGAGCCAGGCAGGCTGTACCCGGCGGTCGTCATGGTGTACGGCGGCCCGGGTGTACAGACCGTGACCGAGCAGTTTGCGCCCAGGCTCCTCTGGCAGCACCTGGCCGATCGCGGCTTCTTCGTCTTCCAGGTGGACGGCCGAGGCTCGGCGGGTCGGGGCCACGCCTTCGCCTCGGAGACCCACGGCCGGCTGGGCGAGGTGGAGCTCCGCGATCAGCTGGAGGCCCTGGAGACCCTCAAGGCCGTCCCCGGGGTGGACGGCGAGCGAGTGGGCATCTACGGCCACAGCTACGGGGGCTTCCTTACCCTGGCGGCCATGCTGCGCGCCCCGGGGAAATACAGGGCAGGGGTGGCAGGCTCGCCGGTCGTGGACTGGCGCAGCTACGACAGCGGCTACACCGAGCGGTACCTGGGCCCCGTGGGCCCCTCGTACGAGCTGGCCGAGCTCTCCAGGCACGCCGGCGCCCTCCAGGGCAAGCTGCTGGTGATGCACGCGCTCATGGACGAAAATGTCCACTTCGAGAACACGGCCAAGCTGGTGGACGCGCTGGTGGCTGCCCAGAAGCCTTTCGATATGTTCGTTTTTCCCGGAGAGCGCCACGGCTACCGATCGCCGGCCGCGAAGGAGTGGGCCAGCCGGCGCGTCGTGCAGTTCTTCGTCGACGCGCTTCAGCCGCCGAAGTGATGGACCAGGGCCGTGGCCAGCCCGAAGGTGGCCGCGAAGAGGAAGAGCGGGTGGACGAGGGCGCCTCGCATCGACATGGCCTGGAGAACGGCCGGGCGGGGGAGCGCATTCATGGAGCGAGCGGGGGAGGAGGGCATGACGCCGGCCCCTACAGCACGGCCTGTGCCACGAGATCTCCCGGCAAAGACTGCAGAATTCCAGGAGCGCCGCCGACGCAAAGTGTGCGAGCGGCGCAAGGCGTGCGCGGCCCCTGAAACGGGGCGCGAGCCAGGTGCGAAACCGGAGGGCTCGGGTAGCGTAGTGAGGGGCATGATGCGCACGCTCTCCTTGGTGTTGGTGATGGGTCTCGTGGCATGTCGCTCGGCGGGGGAGGGGCTCGCGGCCTCCGACACCGGGTCCCTCGGACAGGGCAAGCCCGCTGCCCCGCTGGTCAAGCTGGGGACGGATCCTGGCGGCGCGGGGCAGGGCACGCCGCTGGCGGTGCGTCCGGGGCGCGAGCTGGCGGCCTTTGCCGCGGGGTGCTTCTGGGGCGTGGAGGATGCCTACCGCCACGTCCCGGGGGTGACGGCGACCGCGGTGGGCTACAGCGGCGGCCACACCAGGAACCCCACCTACGACGCGGTGTGCGAGCACAACACCGGCCACGCCGAGACCCTCCTGGTGGAGTTCGATCCTGCCCGGGTGACCTACGAGCGCCTGGTCGACATCTTCTTCCAGATCCACGACCCGACCACCAAGAACCGCCAGGGCCCCGACGTGGGGGACCAGTACCGCAGCGCGGTCTTCACCCTCTCGCCTGCCCAGGTGGGCGCGGCGCGGGCCTCGATGGCCAGGGCCCAGGGGAAGAGCCAGAAGCCCATCGTGACCGAGATCGCCCCTCTGGGGGCCTTCTACAAGGCCGAGGCTTACCACCAGCAGTACAGCGAGCGCACAGGGAGCCATGGTTGTCCCGTCAACCTCAAGGGCATCGTCCAGGGGACCTGAGGGAGCGCACGTGCCTGGGTGTCCCGATGCTCGGCAGCAAGCCCGTTCCCTTCTCTCCTCCCTGTGAATTTCCCCTCGCCCATCTCTGAACGGCCTCGCAGCCGCCCATCGGGACACCCACGAGCGTTTCCTCTACGCCGTCAGGGGTTATTCACATGGAGAAGGCGAGGAGGCAGGCGTCTCGCTAAAGACGGACGAGGGGAAAAAAAGGCAATACGAGGCCCCCGAGGAGGGGGCTCCTCAGGGGCTTCGATGGTTATGAAAGCGAGAGATCAGTAGCCCGGGGGACGGCCTCCGCCAGGAGGGCCGCCATAGCCCCCGCCGGAAGGGCCGCCGTAGCCCCCGGGAGGGCCGCCGTAGCCTCCGGCGCCAGGAGGAGCAAAGCCTCCGCCGGGGGGCGCGCCAAAGCCGCCGGCCGGAGGGGGACCGAAGCCGCCAGGAGCGCCGCCGAAGCCGCCGCCGAAGCCGCCGCCCATCCCGCCGTAGGCCGGATCCTGACCGGTGAGGCGGAGGTAGACGATCGCGTAGGCGAGAGAGATGAGCGGCAGCGCCACGAACATGCCCACGTAGCAGGCCACGCAGCCGAGGATGAGGATGCCCACCGAGAGCAGGCCCATCAAGAACAGCTTGCCCTTGTGGCCGTTGGTCGCGTCCCAGCTGGCCTTGAGAGCGGCGATGGGGCCCATCTCCTTGTCGACCACGAAGTACTGGGCGAGCCCGCAGCCAAGGCCGAAGATCACGCCGGGGACGACGAGGAAGATCATGCCGACGTACATGCCGACGATCAGGAGGAACATGGTGCCGAGGATGGCGGGGAAGCGGCCCATGTTGGAGAACATGTCGCCGAAGCTGGGGGAGCCGCCGCGCGCCGCGGTGAGCCAGATCTTGATGAGGCCGGCCTGGAAGAGCATCTGGACGACGAAACCGATGAAGGCGCAGATGGCGTTGACGATCTGGTACTCGTCGTCGTGGGGGCTCAGCGCCTTGGTGGCGAGCAGCATGATCGGGATCATGCGGGGGACGGCGCCGATGAGGCCCGAGACGAACAAGGTGAAGACCAGCGTGACCCAGTTGGGGCCGAACTTGTTCCACGCAGCACTGAGCACCTCACCGGGCTCCCAGGGCTGCGCGGCTCCACCACCTTGCTGGGGGAAGCCTCCTCCGGGCTGGGGCCCTCCAGGCTGCGGCGGTGCGTACGGGTTGTAGTTCATGGGCGGCTACTCCTCGGTCGATCGGCGCTCGTGGCGCAAGGTGGAAAACTTCGGCCCTCGTTCGAGCCGGGCCAGAGTCTAGCTCAGGGCTTCTTTCGTTCCGAGTGCGGCACGCGCTCGACCCTGGGCTCCGGGGCCGGTGGGGCGGTGGGGTGGCGGCCGCTGCGCCGCTCGGCGAGGCGCCCGGGGTGGCGGATGTCCTTGCCCCGTACCATGAAGACGACCATCTCGGCGATGTTGGTGGCGTGGTCCGCCATGCGCTCGATGTACTTGGCGATCGACTGCACCCGGGTCGCCCTGTAGATGTTCCGCGGATTTTCCATCATGTACGTGAGGAGATCGCGGAAGATCGAGGCGTAGTAGGCGTCGACCACGACGTCCTTCTGGATGACCGTCTCGGCCCGCGCCACGTCCGCGGCCACGAAGGAGTCCAGCGCCTCCCTGAGCATGGCCTGGGCGGCCTCCGCCATGTTGACCAGGTCCACATAGGGCTTGAGCGGGGGCTCGTCGTTCAGCTCGAGGACCCGCTCGCAGATGTTCACCCCGAGGTCCCCCATCCGCTCCAGATCCGTGACCAGCTTGAGGGCGATGGTGAGAAAGCGCAGATCGGACGCGACCGGCTGGCGGCGGGCCAGCACCCGGAGGCAGAGCTCGTCGGTCTCGATCTCCAGGCGGTTGATCTGGCGATCCGAGTCCAGGGTGCGCTGGGCCAGCGCGCTGTCTCGCTCGATGAGCGCGCGCATGCTGGAGGCGAGCATCTCCTCCACCCTGGCGCCCATGAGCAGGAGCTGCTCCCTGATCTTGCGGAGCTCGCCTTCGTAATCCCGATCCGTGTGGGCGCGGCTCATGGCAGAGGCCCAGGCTAGGACAATCCTTCGCTCGGTGGGAGGATGACGTGGATGACCGGGCCGGACGAGACCAGACGGGCCTTCGAGCGCCACCGGCAGTACATCAACCCGGCGTGGACAAGGGTCCTGGATCTCCTGGGATACGGCCGCCTGTTCGTGCGCGCCGAGGGGACCCGGATGTGGGACGCGGAGGGGAGGGCCTACGTCGATTTCCTCGCAGGGTGCGGCTCGGTGCCGCTCGGCTACAACCACCCCGAGATCATCAAGGCCGCCGAGGCCTCGCTCAGGGCCAACCTCCCCTCGTTCGTCCAGCTCGCGCCCCAGCGGGAGGCCGGGCTCCTGGCGGAGCTCCTGGGGTCTCGCCTGGGTCCGGAGCTCTGCCGAGCCCACCTCTGCAACAGCGGCTCGGAGGCGGTGGAGGGCGCGCTCAAGGTCGCCTTTGCCGCCACCCGGCGCAAGGGGGTCCTCCACTGCGACAGGAGCTACCACGGGGTCACGCTGGGGGCCCTCTCGGTGATGGGCTCCAGCCGGATGCGAGCCCCGTTCCCCTCGCTCCCTGGCTGCGAGAGCGTCCCCTTCGGAGACCTCGACGCCCTGGAGAGCAAGCTCAAGACAGGGCGCTTCGCGGCCTTCATCGTCGAGCCCATCCAGTTCGAGGGCGGGGTGCGCCTCCGCGAGCCGGACTACTTCGTCTCGCTCGCGTCGCTCTGCCGCAAGCATGGAACGGCGCTCGTCTTCGACGAGGCCCAGACGGGCCTCGGCCGCACCGGGACCCTGTTCGCCTTCCAGTGGCTGGGGGTCGTCCCCGATATACTCTGTTATGCCAAGGCGCTGAGCGGAGGCCTGGTCCCCATCGGCGGGTACTCGACCAGCCCTTCATGGCAGCAGAGGGCCTACGGGCGCCTCCAGGACTGCGAGCTGGTCGCCAACACCTTCGGGGGAGGCTCGCTCGCCTGCGTCGTCGCTCGCCGCACCCTCGAGCTCATCGACGAGCCGCTCCTCCGCCATGTCCGGGAGGTGGGGCAGCACCTGGGGATCAGGCTCCGCGAGCTCGAGGGCCGCCGCGCCATGATCCGGGAGGCCAGGGGGAGAGGCCTGATGTGGGCCGTCGAGTGTGGCTCCCCCACGCGAGGGCTGGGGAGCCTGCTCACGCTGGGGATCCCCAACCTGGTGGCCCGTGAGCTCTTTGCCTTCTGGATCGCGCAGAGGATGATGGAGCGAGGATTTCTTACCCAGGTGCCGGCCCACGACCAGAACGTGCTGAGGATCGAGCCTCCCCTCGTCGTGGAGCGCCAGGAGATCGACGGCTTCGTGGACGCGCTCGGGGAGACGGTGATCGAGAACGAGGACTTCTTTCGCTTCGTCCGGAGTGCCGGGGGGCGGCTGCTCCACAGGCAGCTCGGGGAGCCAGGAGAGCCGTGAGAGCCTCGCCCGCTGTCCCCGCGTTCGCCGTCCCCGCGTTCGCCGTGGCGCTGGTAGGTTTTCTTGGCGGCGTGTTCCCGTTCGTGGGCCTCCTCGGCCTCCCGGCGATCGCCCTCGCCCTCCGTGATCTCAGGAGAGGCGAGGGGGAGAGGCGCTCCCCTCGCCGAAGGCTCCTGGTCGCGGCCGTCGCCCTGGGGTGCGCGAGCACGCTGGGGGCAGCGGGCTGGGCCCTGGTGAGGCTCGAGCCTCCCAGGGGCGTGACGCCCGGCTCATGCCCCCTGGTCCACGCCCACGACGGAGCGAAATACCGCCTGGAGGCCTCGCTGGTCGCGGGCTCGCTCTACCCTTGGGCGGAGCGTCGAGACCTCGACCGGCTGACCCACATGCAGCCGGTCCTCGGAGAGTACCGCCTCCGGATCCAGAGCGCGTTGGAGGAGACGGACCACATCGACAGCCTCTCCATCCTTGTGATTGACCACCCGGCAGATATCGAGGTCCTCCCGACCGGGAAGGGCGAGCTCGTGGCTGTCGAGGACGCGCTCTCCCCGGTCCGCGCCGTCTCGGGCTCGGGCGCCTCCGTGCTCGAGGCGCTGGCCGCCGAGGACGGGCGTATGCTGCCCTTCGAGGCGGAGGTGACGGGCGAAGGCGAGCCTCGCCAGAGCTGGATCCTCGATTTTCCTCGCCCCAGGACAGACCATGCCCTGCTGGTCCTGCGAGGTCGGAGCAGCAGGTTCGCCGAGGAGGCCTTTGCCCGCTACCTGGCCACGATGGGACAGGGCATGGGGCCCTTCATGGAGTGGGTGACCAGGGAGGACTGCCCAGGATCCTGTCGCCAGGAGGTCATGGACGAGGAGACCGAGCGCCTCGGCCTCCCGCTGGTGATCACGGTCCTCACCCCTGGTCCGGGGAGCGCGCAGGTCCACCGCGTCGCCCCTGTCGGCCCCGCCGTCGTGCGCAGCTTTGCTCTGTCGATCGAGCTGCCTCCAGGGGGCGATCCTGTCTCGATCCGGCTGGAGGCGACCCCGCGCTTCTGGGAGATCGATAGGGTACAGCTGGCTCCCGATCCTGGCGGCAAGCTGGAGCCCAGGATCCTGTTGCCTGGCGAAGCCTCCCTGGTCACGGCCTCGGGCCAGGAGGACGTACTGGAGAGGATCATCGAGAGCGATCGCCGCCGGGTGGCGCTGCGCGCTCCCTCCTACGTGGACGCTCGCTTCAGGGCCATACCCCCTTCGCCGGGGCTCACCCGGTCCAGCTTCGTGGCGCTTCGTGGCTATTACCAGGTGCTCGTCGGGGGGAGGAGGCTCATCGACCTCTCTGCCGTGCTGGCCCACCGCTGGGGGCGGACTTCTCTGCCACGCTTTGCTGCCAGCCTGTCGCCCTGAGGGTCGAGGAGAGCAGGAGCCCCACCACGGCAGTGACGATCAGCGCCGCGCTCGCGACTGGCGAATAGCTCGCGACCCCGACGCCCACGAGCGCGGTGACCACCAGCCTGGCCCGCTCCTGCTCGAGGGCCCCGGCTCGGCCGTCGAGCAGACCCCCCAGCGTATGGAGCCCGGCGATCAGCGTGGTGGCCCCGGCGATCTTCACGGGGAGCGGGCGGACCTCGCGAAACCAGAGGAGCCAGGCCCCAAGCGCGGCAAGGGCGAGGAAGTGCACGAGCACGTAGACGCGGGTGGACGTGGCGATCTCCTCGTCCAGGCGGAGGGGGATCGGGGGGCCGCCCAGGACCGGCCGTGAGATCAGGAGGCGCAGCTTGCCCCGCAGGGTGGCCTCGGCTCCGAGGGAGCGCCAGAGCTCGGCGATCAGACCCCACTGGGCCCTGACCCCGTCGTGGGTGCGCGAGATGGAAGGGAGATCCGGGCGGAGGACGCAGGCGGGATCGGGTTCCATCCAGGTGCCGAAGAGCCGATCCCAGATCCCCAGCATGGCGCCGTAGTTCTTCCCGGCGAAGCGGGCGTCCCGGGAGTGGTGGGAGCCGTGGATCGCCGGCGTGACCAGGAAGCCGTACGACGGCCTGGGGAGCACGGGCGAGTGGGCGGTCAGGGTGTAGAACGAGAGCAGGGCGATCGCCGCGAAGCCGGTGGTGGAGTCGACCCCGCAGAGGGGCATGAGACCGAAGAAGAGCGCCGCGTAAGGATCCGCCAGCCACTCCAGCCTGAAGGCGACCGACGAATTTAGGTGCTCGTGCTGGTGGTGGATGCCATGGATCGACCAGAAGATCGCGAATCGGTGCCCGGCGCGGTGGTAGACGTAATAACAGAAGTCCGCGAGCAGCAGCGCCGCGGGCAGCTTCCACGCGCCTCGCCCGGGCCAGGGGAGGGGCGCCAGGTGATCGTGGGCGAGGTCCCACGCACGCAGCACCCACGGCCCCACGAACAACCCCACGATCAGCGTCCCCAGGCCTGCGGTGAGGTTGGAGATGGTCTCGGCGAAGCCGAAGACCTTGTAGGGCCTCCTGCGGGCGATGGCGATCTCGAGGCCCACGTACAGGAGGTAGAGGGGAATCCCGAAGGCGTACCAGGCGGTGGTATCGATGTCGGGCATCCCCCGAGCTTAGAGGCAGGCCCTCCGAACCTTAAGCCCTTCTCCTTCACCCATGTCCGCAAGGGGCGGAGGCCCAGCGGCATTTACAACCTCCGGATGAAGCCTGGAAATGCGCTCGCCTACTTCGGGTGGGGCCAGCCGCTCCATGGCTCCCGATCGGGAGGGTCCAAGGTGACCATTCTCTCGGACGGGAGTCCAGGTTAGTGTGACCACGTGTCCGAAGACGTCCTCACCTACACGCTCGAAGGTTCCACGGCCGTCGTTCGCATGGACGACGGCAAGGCCAACGCGCTCTCCGACAAGATGATCGACGCCCTGCTGGGCGCCCTCTCCCGCGCCGAGAAGGAGGCGAGCGCGATGATCCTCGCGGGTCGACCAGGCCGCTTCTGCGCGGGCTTCGATCTCAGGGTCATGATGAGCAGCCCGGAGGCCGCGACCACGCTTCTGCGGCGGGGCTCCGATCTGCTGATGAAGCTCTACGGCGCCTCCTTGCCCCTGGTGGTGGCCTGTACGGGGCACGCGCTCGCGGGGGGGGCGCTGGTGCTCCTCACGGGCGACGTCCGGGTGGGCTCCGTCGGGCCCTTCCGGATAGGCCTCAACGAGGTGTCGATAGGCATGCCCGTCCCGGTGCTGGCCATGGAGCTTGCCCGGGACAGACTCCTCCCGACCGAGCTGGGCCGGGCGACGCTGGAGGCCCGTATCTACGCCCCCGAGGAGGCCGTCCGGGTCGGCTACCTGGACGAGGCCGTCCCCGACGGCGAGCTCCTCGCGCGCGCCAGGGAGGAGGCGGCTCGCCTCGCCTCGCTCGCTCGTCCCGCCTTTCGGGCCACCAAGGCCCGCCTGCGAGGCAGGACGATCTCCCACGTCCTGGGGACCCTCGAGGAAGACATGTCGAGCCTGCTCGCTCCGCCCTGAAGCAGGGCCGTGAACCCCCACTCCGAGGCCTACCTGGAAGCGCTCCCTCACATCTCGGCGTCCATCGACGCCCAGGAGTGCGCGTTCTACTTCAACAACAGCCTCTTCCTGCTCTCTCGCATCGAGAACTCACCGGGCTGGAGCGTGGAGAGGCGAGCGGAGGTCCTGCTCGTCCACGCGGGGGACGAGTGGTCCGCCGTCCTGCCCCTGACCAGGGATCGCGGCGCCTACGCCGAGGCGGTCGTCGAGCAGCTGGAGGTCGGCAAGACGGTGCTGCGCGTGCCCCGGTGGCTCTCCTCGCAGATCGAGGCGGCGGGCCGGCACGAGGCGCAGCTCATGTGGCCGGACTACGTGTGCAAGACGGAGGACATGCAGACCATGGCCGGCCGGCGCCTCAAGGGGATCCGCCAGCGCCTGGCCAAGCTGGACCGGGGGGGAGAGTTGATGCTCGTCCTTCTGGACGCGGAGCACCAGGCCGAGGCAGGGGAGCTGGCCAGGCTCTGGTACTCCCAGCGGAGGACGGTCCTGAAGACCATGTACCTCTTCAAGGAGAACGTCTGGCTCTTCGAACACTGGGCCGCGGTATCGAAGCGGATCGCCAGCGCGTTCGGGGTAGGCGTGCTCCACGGCGGGAGGCTGGTGGCGGTGAACCTCACCTGCCCCCTGAGCGACACCTACTGGGTGTGCCACACCGAGCGCTATGACGGCGCGTGCCCCGTCTACGCCAACCAGCTCGCCTTTCGAGAGGCCTGCCGGAGGGTCGACGCGGCCGCCAGGCCCTTCCTCAACGACGGCTCGACGGAGGTCCCCTACCAGCCTGGCGTGGACAACCTCACGACCTTCAAGCACCGCCTGGCCGCGTTCGAGCTATCCCCTTACATGTTCCAGAAGGCGGAGGGCGGAGGCTAGTGCCTCGTCGCAGGGGAATTGAAGGACTGATGGGCGACCGTTGGGAACGGCGCGGCTTGTGAACGGTGATCGCGGGGCAACCCTTCACTTCCCCTGCGACGAGGCACTAGGCGCCCTGGTCCTGCTCAAGGATCCAGTCAGCGCGAGCCCGCTCCAGCAGATCGTTCGACGGCTCGGCCGCGTCGATCATGGCGAGCCCCCACCACGCGGCCAGCGTCCGGATCTGATCGCGAGCCCCGGGCCAGGACAGCTTGCGCGTGGACATGAGGATGTCGCTCATCAAGGGGATCTTGGGGATCTTGATCGCGAGCGCCAGCCACACCGTGCCGACGGGCTTGTCCGGCGTGCCGCCGTCGGGCCCGGCGACCCCCGAGACGGCGATCGCGTAGTCGGTCCCGAAGCGATCGCAGGCCCCGTACGCCATCTCCCTCACGGTCTCCTCGCTGACCGCGCCGTGGGCCTCGAGCGTCTCCGGCCGTACGCCGAGCTGCCTCGTCTTCTCGTGGTTGGAGTAGACGATCGCCCCGCCGAGGAACGAGGCGGAGCTGCCTGGCTGCCTGGTCAAGAGCTCGCCTATCATCCCGCCGGTGCAGGACTCCGCGGTCGCCACGGTCCTCCTGGCCTCGAGCAGGCGCCGGGCGACCCGCTCGATCAAGGTCTCGTCCCCGGTGCCGTACACATAAGGGGACAGCCGCTGCCGGAGGTCGACGTCGAGCTCGGCGAGCCGGCGGGAAGCCGCCTCCTGGTCGGCGTCGCGCACGACGAGCTTCACCAGCACCTCGGGGAACTTCACCTGGTAATGGATCGTCGTGCCGGGTGCTCCATCGATCAGCCCCCGGCAGGCCTGCGAGATCTGGGACTCGCCCCGCCCGAACACCCGGTAGATCCGCCGGGCGATACGCTCCGAGGCGCCCTCGGCCTCCCGCAGCTCCCGGAGCCTGGCCACGAGCGCCTGATCGAATATCCCATGGATCTCCCGGGGGAACCCCGGGAGGCACACCACGCTCGCCCCGCCGATCTTCACCTCGAAGCAGGGGGCCAGCCCGAGGGGATTGCCGTGGACGAGCGCGCCCTCGGGCACCCTGACCTGGCGGAGCTGGATCGGCGTCACGGCGAACCGTCCGGCGAAGAGCGCCTCCAGGCGGAGGCGCGCCGCTTCATCCATCACCGGGCTCACCCCGGCCAGCCTGGAGACCACGTCCACCGTCAGGTCGTCCTCGGTGGGGCCCAGCCCGCCCGAGCAGATCACCAGATCGGCGCGCGACGAGGCCAGGGAGAGCGCGGCGGCGATGTCGGGCTCGTCGTCGCAGCAGCTGCTCATCCACCGGGTGGTGATATCCATGTCCCAGAGCCGGGACGCGAGGTAGGCGGAGTTGCCGTCGACGATCTCGCCGCGGCAAAGCTCATCACCAATCGTCAATATCTCGGCGCGCATGCGGGCATCATAGCCCAGGAGGATCCCATGACCACGACCCGGTACGACGTCTGCGTGATCGGCGCAGGACCTGGCGGCTTCGCCGCGGCGATGCGCGCCCACGATCTCGGCAAGCGCGTGCTCCTCGTGGAGAAGGATCGCATCGGCGGCGCGGGGCTCCACGCGGGCGCCCTCTCGTCCAAGACGATGTGGCACCTCTCCAACGACTACGCGCTCGCCTGCAGGACCGATCGCGGGTTCCGGGCTCGGGAGGTCGACGTGTCCTACGGCGCCGTGATGGACTCCGTGCGCGGCGCGGTGCGAGAGCGGCGCGAGCTCTTGACCCGCCAGATCCGTCAGCTGGGCGAGCCTGATCCCTCGGGGGGGATCGTGGAGCTGCGCCGTGGCACGGCGAGGTTCGTGACCCCCCACGCGATCGAGGTGACCGGCAAGGACGGCGCGGTCCAGCGCCACGAGGCCTCGAACTTCGTGGTGGCCACCGGCTCTCGCCCCCGCGTCCCCGAGGGCATCGAGGTCGACGGGGCGCGCATCGTGACCAGCGATCAGATCGAGGATTTTCCGGATTTTCCGGCCAGCATGGTGATCGTCGGCGCGGGCGTCGTCGGCTGCGAGTACGCGACGGTGTTCGGCAACTTCGGCCGGACCAAGATCAACATCATCGACCGGCAGCCGAGGATCTTGCCCTTCGAGGACGAGGACATCGCCGAGGTGGTGGCCGGCTCGTTCGGGAAGATCGGCATCAACATCCACAAGGAGTCCAGGCTGGTCTCGCTCCGCGCCGTGGGCGATCGCGTGGAGTACGTGATCGCCGATCCGACCGGGGGGGAGGAGAGGCTCGTGGTCGAGCGCGCCCTCATCTCGGTCGGTCGGGCCCCCAACACCGCCTCGCTCGGGCTCGAGGAGGTAGGCGTCAGGCTCGAGAAGGGCGGCGGGATCGAGGTCGTCCAGACGCGCTCCACGACCGTGCCCCACATCTACGCCGCGGGCGACACCACCATGGACGTGGCGCTCGTGAACGTGGCCGAGCTCGAGGGGCGCCACGCGGCCGAGCGCATGTTCGGCCTGGACCCGCCCCCCATCCGCTACGAGGCGCTCTCGGCCATCTATTTCCTGAAGCCCGAGGTGGCGTCGGTGGGGCTGAACGAGACCCAGGCCAGGGCGCAGGGCGTCCCTTACCGGGTGGGCCTGCTCCACAACCGCCTCATCTGCCGCAACATCGCGATGCGCAGCACCGACGGCTTCATCAAGCTCCTCTCGTCGAGGGACGATCCCGCGAGGGTGCTGGGCCTGCGCGTGGTGGGCCCCGAGGCCTCGAGCACCATCCAGGGGATCGCCTTCCTCATCGACCAGGAGGCGACGCTGGACGACATCGACCGCTGCGTCCACCCTCACCCGGCCATCACCGAGGGCGTGCAGGAGTGCGCGCGCATCCTGCTGGGGCGCTCCATCCACAAGGTGGACGTCTTCGGCTCCGATTTTCTGCGTCGCGGCGAGGGCTGACCCGTTATCCCCGCCGCCTGGCGAGCCCGGCTTCCAGCTCGGCTACGCGAGCGAGGCCTCGGGAACCGGGTAGACCAGCTCGAATCGTCGCGCAGCCGTCCCCATCGCGTCCCTCTGGCCGCTGGAATCTACCCGGCGACGCTTCATGAGCCCCGAAGGCTCACAATGAGCTTCTGCTCTTGCGGCGTCGCGACGCCGCAGGGCGGGCAGCCTCGATGCCGTTCACGTGGAGCGCCTCGGCAACGCTCTGCGCCGCCATGGCTTGGTCGATCCAGCGATCGAGCGTGGCGGCGTCGGGCGCGTGTCCGTAGATCTCGATGAGACAGACGACGGCCGCGAGCCGTCCCGAGAGGCCGAGACGCGCACGCTCGGCTTCGCGCTTGGGGTCCGGCTCGTGGCGGAGGTCGGCGTGCTGGGCGTCGGGAGAGATCTCGTCACGGGCGACGGTCGTACCGGAAGGGCCGAGGGCCTCCTGGCCGATCTGCTTGGCGAGCTGATCGAAGCGGTTACGCACGGGGCGGAACGCGGGTCAGCCGTGGTTCGAGGGCGCCGGAGCACCTCCCCATTGCTTGGAGCGGTCCATGTGGGCTATGTCCCGGCTCCCAAGCCCGGTACCCGCTCCGCCCGCGCCCCTTCGAGGAATCAGGTCATGTCCGAGTCCAAGTTCGCCACCTTCGTCAGCACCCACAAACTCAACCCGAAGCGCATCGTCGCCGCCTCCCGCAAGATCGAGACGCTCCGGATCGAGGACCGCAAGATCAAGCTCGCCAAGCGCCGCGCCAAGAGCGGCGACGCCCCCTCGGACGGCGCGAAGAAGGATTTCGGCAAGCCTCGCTCCGGCCGCCCCATCACCCCCCGGGCGATGACCCTGGCGCTCGAAGGCAGCGCCCTGACGGGCCCGCAGAAGAGCCGCATCCTCCGGGCTGTAAACCACGTCCTGGAGCAGAAGAAGGCCGATAAGATCGAGCTCAAGACCCTCTTCTGATGCGGAGGCAGGGCGCCCCGCCCAAAAGCGTGCAACAAATTGGGCCATACGAGGGCCATGAGCGCAGCCTGCGCTCATGGCCCTCGTCGCGCTTTTCCTGGTCCTCGCTGTCGTGCTCGTGGACGTACGCGATCTCGCGAACGGAAAACGCACCCGGCGCAAGATCTGAAGCGGCGGACTCGACCAGAACCGCTGGCGGTTGGGCTTGCCCCCACGCCCCACGTTCCCGTAGCGTAGGTGGGTTTGCCCTCACAAAGATGGGTGACCTCTGAATGGAGGCAAGGCCCCCGGCACCGGTGCAAGGAGACGTGAGTGCTGTTCTCTCCATCGACCGCGACCGCTCACCGGCTGAGTCCGGCTCGGTGGTGCGCCTTGCCCGCGAGCTTGGTGTTCTCGTCGGTCTCATCCGCGACGACCTTCCCGGCTCAAAGGCCGGCGGAGCCGCTGTGAGCTACGAAGACGAGCTCCTCCGGCGGGCGGCCGCGGGGGAGCGCGAGGCCTTCCGCTCCCTCTTCGAGGAGCACCGCGCGGACGTGAGCCGCCTGGTCTTTCGCATGGTGGGCCGCCAGAGCGACCTCGAGGACATCGTCCAGGAGGTGTTCTTCCAGGTGTTCCGGAGCCTGAAGGACTTTCGCGGCCAGGCCAAGTTCTCGACCTGGCTGCACCGGGTGACGATCAACGTCGTGCTCATGCACCGGCGCGCGGCCAGGAGCCGGCCCGCCTACGCGGAGGAGACCCACGAGGACCTGCTCCTCGACGAGCGGACGATCCTCCCTGACGAGGACGCCGCGCGTCGGGAGCGCATGCGCGCGTTCGGCCGCCTGCTCGACCGCCTCGCCGACAAGAAGCGGATCGTCTTCGTGCTCCACGAGCTCGAGGGGATGTCCCCTGCGGAGATCAGCGAGGTGGTGGGCGCTCCGATCCTCACGGTTCGTACCCGGCTCTTCTACGCTCGGCGCGAGCTCGAGCAGATGTTGAAGGACGAGCCCACCTTGGCTTCGCTCGGGCAGAGCTTCTCGGGAAAAGCCGAAAAGGACGACCCATGACGGACGAACGCGAAGACCCGGTTCTCCCAGCCCAAGAGGGCGAGGCTTCGGCGCCCAGCTCGGCCGAGGCCCTCGCGCTGGCCGCCGTGCTCAGGGAGGCAAAGAGCGCCTACGTGCCGGACGAGCGGAGGGAGGGCGACTGGGTGGCGGCAGAGCAGCGAATTTTTTTTCGCCTGGAGGCGGAGCGCAAGCGCAAGATCCGTGAGCGGCGCTCGAGGCTCTCGGTGGGCGTTGGCTTCGCCTTGGCTGCGGCCGCCGCGGTTCTCGTCGTCGTCCGAAAGCCCGAGCCTCCCCAGAAGCCGGCCCCGGTCGCGGAGGTGAGTCGCCTCCGAGGCGGACCCCAGGGAACCCAGCTCAGCTCGGACGGGGTCGAGCTCGCCAGGGGCGGTGAGCTCGCCGTGGGGCGCTCCCTCACCGCGAGAGGCGGGCCGGTGGTCTTCGAACGGGCGGGCGACACGCCGACCCAGCCACGCAAGGTGATCTGGGCCATGGATCCAGGGACCGAAGCGGACACGGCCGCCCGCGTCAGCCAGGCCGACACCACCCTGGTCGTCGTCCTCGAGCGCGGCGCCATCGAGGCCGATGTCACCCCCGTCTCCCACGGGGAGGCCTTCGCTGTCGACGTGCGGGGGGCCGGGGGCCAGGTCGTCCGGATCGCGGTTCGTGGCACCCACCTCAGGGTCGCCCGGGCGGGAGACCGGGTGACAGTCGATCTCACGGAGGGCGTGATCGCGATCGCCGCTCGTCGGGACGACCGGAGCACGGAGCTCACGCGGGGCTCGAAGGTGACGGCCCCAGCCCACGTCGAGTTCGACCCTGACGCGCTCGACGCCACGCTCACCATCGCCCCCAAGGGGGTGCGCCCCGCGCTCTCGCTCGACGCCCTCGCCGAGGGCCACCTGCCCCCCCTCGCCGAGGTGCACGACCCGCCGCCCCACACCGCCGCACCCTTGCCGAGAAAGCCTCCGCCCGAGATCCGAGCGCCCGTGCAGGTGCTCTCCACCAGCGCTGCCAGGAGCGCGATCGCGGTCGACATCAAGAGGTGCGCCGTGCAACTCCCTCACCGGAACGGAGTCTCCATCTCCATCTCCAGCACGCTCACTTTGGAGGTCCGCGAGGACGGCAGCGTCTCCAACATACACGCCGACCCTCCGCTCTCCCCTGCGCTCCAGGACTGCGTGTCCAAGGCCGTATTCCCGCGCCGCATGGAAGGTCCGCGCGTGGTCGTGCCCGTCAGCTTCGATCTTTGATCCGGTGGTAGCATCGGCCCTGTGGCCTCCAAGCGCACGAGCAAGAGCCCGTCTTCGACCTCGAAGCCCCCGCTCGACCGCGCCGCGCTGCCGACCAGCGTCGCGCGCGCTCTCGATGCCGCGAGGGCGAAGCGCCGGAGCCCTGTCCGGTTCACGAGCGGGCAGGCCCTCGCCCTGGTCCCCGTCGTCGTCCTGCTCGTCCTCGTCGCGCTGATCTTTCCGAGGCAGGTCCCGCCGACCGACATTCCCCTCCCCCGGATCGACATGCGCGCCCTCGCCGAGAGCGACGAGCGGGAGCGAGCGCTCGCCGAGAGAGCTCGCCGCGACGGCCTCGGCGACGAGCTCCGCCTGCTCGGCAGCGCGGTGCGCAATTTCAACGTGCTCCAGGCGAGGGACGCCCCGGAGGCCGAGATCGTGGCCGCGCGAAGCTCGCTGAACCAGGCCGTCGCCGCGGCGCTCGAGGGGCCGGGGCTCGTGGGGATCGCCCTCCTCCGCGCGGTCCAGTGCGAGGCCTTCCTCGGCGAGGTCCTTGCCTTCGAGAGGACAGGCACGGAGAGCGCGGAGCTGGTCGCGCTCGGCGGCGGGTTCGTGCGCCGGATGACCGACGTGGGCTGGCGCGTCGAGAACCGGATCCTGCCGGGGCGCTCGGTGCGCCGGGTTCTGTTCTCGATGATGTGGAATTCGGTGCTCGGCCTCCTGCCCGACAAGGCCCTGTCGCCGACGAAGGACGACCTCCGGGCGCTCTATGCATTCTACATCGAACACCCCCACGCGCCGGAGTCGCGGAGGAGCAGCTTCGAGCAGGCGCGGGCAGCGGCGACGAGCGGAGAGGCGTGCGAGGCCGCGCGCCTCGCGGAGGCCGCCGCCGCCGAGGAGTGGCGCTTCGACAAGCTCAAGAGACTGGGGGCCATCGACGACAGCTATCCCCTCGCCTTCGCGCTGGGCGTCGCCAACTACCGCTTGGGCCGCTACGGGGCTTCGGCCGAGGCCTTTCGCGACTGGCTGAGGGAGCACCCCGACGGCGCGCTCACCCTCCGCGCCCAGAACCACCTGAAGGCCGCAATCAAGTCCGACGGCGCCCTCTGACGGCCGTTTACGAATCTTTTCGCGTCCGCCGCTCGTCGGCGCCAGCCGCGGAGCTCAAGATCGCCTCGTGAGCCTCGCCCAGATCGAAGAGACCCGGTATCGTGACGCTCGCATGCTGCGCGTGCTCCTCGTCGACGACGACCACGACCTCGCCCGGCTCCTGGGCGAGTACCTCGGGAAGAACGAGGTGGAGCTCACCCACGTCGCCACGGGTGAGGTCGCCGTGGCCCGGACGGTGGAGGGCGCCTTCGACGCCGTCCTCCTCGACGTGATGCTGCCCGGCATCGACGGCTTCGAGGTGTGCCGCCTCCTCCGCGAGGCGAGCCCGGTGCCGATCGTCATGCTCACGGCGCGCGGCGACGACCACGATCGCATCGTCGGGCTCGATCTCGGCGCCGACGACTACGTTCCCAAGCCCTTCAACCCCCGCGAGCTCCTGTCCCGGGTCCGCGCGGTGCTGCGGCGCACCAGGAAGCAGGAGGGCGAGAAGGAGCGCATCCAGATCGGCGATCTCGTCGTCGACGTGCCGGGCCACTCGGTCTCTCGGGGTGGCGCCCCGGTCTCGCTCACCTCGTTCGAGTTCCGCCTCCTCGTCGCCCTCGCTCGCCGCGCCGGAGAGACCATCGCCCGCGAGGAGCTGGCCTCCCAGGTCAAGGGCGAGGCCTACGATCCCACGGTCGATCGATCGCTCGACGTCCACATCAGCCACCTGAGGCAGAAGCTGGAGCTCGATCCTCGAGAGCCAAAGCTCATCCGTACCATCCGAGGGATAGGCTACGTCCTGGTGAGGTCGAGTTGAGCCGGGGGCGCTGCGGGCCGACCAAGCGCGGCTGGAGCGCCAGGCTGAAGACGCGGCTCCTGCTCTGGTTCCTCTCCGCCATCGTCCTCGCCTTCGTGGTGAGCTCCATCACCGTGGCCGCCACGCGCCCCGACGGCGCCGAGAACCCGACCCAGGTCGTCTCCAAGCGGGTCCAGGGCCGGCTCTCCAGGGACTGGAACGATCCGGCGGCGTGCGCCCGCTACGTGGAGCAGCTCCGCGAGGTGACCGGCCTGGATTTCCGCCTCGTTCGCGATCCCGGCGTCCTCCAGAAGCGGCCCCACCGCCCCGCTCGTGGCGGGGTGGTGTTCGACGAGGGGGTGGCCTACGTCCCCGTGATGAAGAACGGCGCCGTCGTCGGGGCCCTCGCCCTCCACTCGGGCGGCGGAGGCCCTGGTCCGATCCGCCTCTTCGTCGCGCTGGCCGTGGGCGTGCTCGTGCTCTCGGCGGTGGCGAGGCGCGTGGCCCGGAGCCTCTCCCGGCCGCTCGAGCAGGTGGCCACGGCCGCCGAGCGCTTTGGAGGGGGGGACCTCTCCGCGCGCACCGGACTCGATCTCGACCGGCGGCGCAACATCGCCGACGAGGTCCGCGAGGTGGCCTTCGCCTTCGACGAGATGGCGGCTCGCATCGAGCGCGTCGTGCGCGATCAGCGCGAGCTGCTCGCCGCGATCAGCCACGAGATCCGCTCTCCGCTGGGCCGTGCGCGCGTGGGCCTCGAGATCGCCAGGGAGGACGCGGACGCCTCCCTGACCGGCGCCCTCGAGGGCGTCGATCGCGAGCTGCGCGACGTGGACGCCATCCTGGGCGATCTGCTCGCCGCGGCGAGGGCGGGGCTGTCCGACGTGCGCGTCGAGGTGATCGATCTCTTCCCGTGGCTCCGCGCGAGGCTGGCCACTCTCTCCCGCCCCGATCTGGCCCCGCTCGAGCTCGTGGGTGACGAGGGCGCCAAGATCCGGATCGCGGCGGACGCCGCGCTCCTGGGCCGGGCCTTGGCCAACCTCGTGAACAACGCCGCGACCCACGGCCACCCCCCCGAGGAGCCCCTCACCGTGGTCGTGGAGCACGACAGCGCCGAGGTCCGCGTCTTCGTCCGGGACCGCGGACCAGGCATCCCTCCCGAGCTTCTCCCCCGCGTCTTCGAGCCCTTCGTCAAGGGCGACGGCAAGGCGCGCACCCCCTCGCGCGGCGCTGGCACCGGCCTGGGCCTGGCCCTGGTGCTTCGCATCGCCGAGGCGCACGGAGGCCACGCCTTCGCGCGCAACGTCGGCCCGGAAGGGGCCGTGCTTGGCGCCGAGGTGGGCCTGGCGCTCCCCAGGCTCTCGGCCCTGCCCGAGAGGTCCACAGACTTGGCCCGCTCCGTCACGCCTCTCTAAGATCGAGGCCATGCGGGCCTTCCTCCGCGGCTTCGGCTGGTTCATCGTCTCGCTCGTGGTCGCGGCGCTCATCCTCCATGCCACCGTCCTCGACCTGTGGACCGTTCCCGAGGGGCTCTCGGGCGATCCGGCGCTCGCGAAGGGCGATCGGGTGCTGGTCCTCCGCGAGTCCAGGGCCTCGCCTGGCCAGCTGGCGCGCTGCCCGGATCCCAAGGTCGCCCAAGCTCACTTTGCCGTTCGGCTCTCGCCTCCGGCGGAAGGCGTCCTCCCGCTCGACGATCCCCCGCGCGCCGCCTGGCTCGCCGCACCCGGGAAGGTCCCCCAGCGGCCGGGACGGCGAGCGAGAGGCGGTCGCGAACCGCAGGCGAGGCTGCTCCCGGGTGAGGCCTCGCCCCCCGCGTCGGCCCGCGCCGACTCCGCCCCTCCGACGCCGGCCCCGAGCGCGGGCTGCCGCCGCGTCGTGTTCCGCCTGTGGGGCGCGGAGGGTCCCTGGAATCCCTCGCGGAGGCTGGCCTTTCTCGAATGATTGTTTGCTATCGTAGCCGCGCGAATGAGTCCCGAGCTCGGCATCGTCTGCGGTCAGTGCGACACCTTTGGACCACTGGGTCAGGCGAGGTGCGTGCGCTGCGATCACCCTCTCACGCTCGAAATCCCCGACTCCATCGGGCAGATCGCCGTGGCCGACGAGGACTCGTCGCCCGCCATCGAGGACAAGCGGACCACGCTCGACCGCCTCGACGTGGCCCCTCCTCGCGGCGTTGGCGACGGCCCTCCCGAGCAGAGCGGCTACCGCGTCACGCTCACCCCCGCCGGGCTTTCGGCCGTCCAGGGCTTCGACGAGGACCGGCTCTCCCCGGCCTCCCCCAGCCCGGCCGCGCCGCGCTTCGACACCCCCCTCGTCCTCCGCCGCAGCTCGGATCCCTTGCAACCCCGCGCGCCCGTCCAGCCCGGCTCGGTGACCCCGACCGGCGCGCCGCCATCCCATTCACCCTCACCCCCGCTCACCCCTGAGGCGCCCATGGACCAAGCCAAGAACTTCGTCTGCAGATCATGCTCCACCCCGGTCCCCGTGGGGCACAAGTTCTGCGGTCGTTGCGGCGCCGCCTTGCCGTCCGAGATCATGACGGCCAGGACGCAGTTCTTCGGCCAGCTCCAGGCCCCGGGGCGCGCCAAGCTCATTCTCATCCGAGGCGAGGGCGTGGAAGGGCTCAGCTACCAGCTCAACGCGGAGCATCACTCCGTCGGCCGCCGCGGCGAGCTCGTGTTCCCCGACGACCCCTTCATCTCCCCGAAGCACGCGAATTTCTTCTACCGCGGCGGCAAGCTGGTCGTGCGCGACGAAGACTCGCTGAACGGCGTCTATGTCCGGGTGCGGGGCGCCATCGAGCTTGGCCTGGGCGACCTCTTCCTCGCGGGCGAGCAGATCTTCCGCCTCGACCCGCACCCCAAGGACAGCGACGGCCCGGGGGAGGACGGCACCTATTTCTACTCGTCGCCCAAGCACGGGAGCACCTTCCGCATCAACCAGCTCCTGCTCGGCGGAGGCGTGGGCGCCACGGTGTGCGCCCGCGCCAACACCATCCAGATCGGGAGGGAAGGAGGGGATCTCAACTTCCCGACCGACCTCTACATGAGCGGCACCCACTGCAAGATCACCGAGGGCGCCGGCAAGTTCACCCTGAGCGACAGCAACAGCCGCAACGGGACGTTCGTGCGCATCAAGACCGAGCGCGAACTCGCCCACGGGGACTATGTCTTCCTGGGGCGGAAGCTCTTGCGCGTCGAGATCACCTCCGCCTGAAGCCCACGACCATGGCGCTCCTCGAGATACCCCGCACTGGCCGCGACGCCGACTCCATCGTGGCCGACCTGGAGGCTTTCCGTCAGGGGGACGTGGGCTGGAAAGAAGGCAAGGTCTTCAGCCTGGTTTACAACGCGGGGGATGCCCACACGGAGCTCCTGAAGAGGGCTCACAACGCCTTCTTCTCGGAGAACGGCCTCAACCCGATGGCCTTCAAGAGCCTCCAGCGCATGGAGGCCGAGCTCGTCAGGATGACCGCGACGATGCTCCACGGCGGTCCGGGCGTGGTGGGCACGCTCACCTCCGGCGGCACCGAGTCGATCCTGCTCGCGGTCAAGGCGGCGCGCGAGCGAGGGAAGAAGAAGGGTATCCGCAACCCCGAGATGGTCGTCCCCAGGAGCGTCCACGTCGCCTTCGACAAGGCGGCCCACTACCTCGGAGTGAAGATCAGGCACGTGGCGCTCGCCGGCGATTATCGCGTGGACACCCGGGCGCTCGCCCGCGCCATCACCCGGAGCACCGTCCTGATCGCCGCGTCCGCGCCCCAGTACCCCCACGGGGTGATCGACCCCATCGAGCCGATCGCCGCGCTCGCCAGGAGCCACGACATCGCCTTCCACGTGGACTCCTGCATAGGGGGCTTCGTGCTCCCCTGGATAGAGGGGCTAGGCTACCCTGTCCCGCCCTGGGATTTCCGTGTCGACGGCGTGACGTCCATATCCGCGGATCTTCACAAGTACGGCTATGCCGCCAAGGGCGCGAGCGTCCTCGTCTACCGCGACATGAGCTACCTGAAGCACCAGTTCTTCGTCGCGACCGACTGGCCCGGCGGCATTTACGCCTCCCCCACCATGCCGGGCACCCGCCCTGGCGGCGCCATCGCCGCGGCGTGGGCGGCGGTCCATGGCATGGGCCAGGACGGCTACCTCCGCCACGCCCGGCGCGCCATGGAGGCCCGCGCCGAGCTCCTGGCCGGCCTCCGCGCCATACCGGAGCTTCGCGTGCTGGGAGAGCCCCAGTCGACGATCGTGGCCTATGCGTCGCGCTCCCGCGACGTGGACATCTACGCGGTGGCCGACGCCCTCGAGGATCGGGGCTGGTCGGTCGACCGGCAGCAGCGCCCCGACAGCATCCATTGCACGCTCATGTCGGCTCACCGGGACATCATGGGCTCCTACCTGGCCGACCTGCGAGAGGCCGTGGCTCACGTCCGCTCGCACCCCGAGCTGAAGAGCCGAGGGAACGCCGCCATGTACGGGATGATGGCCAAGGTGCCCTTCCGGGGCATGGTGAGGAGCGCCACCATGAAGTTCATGGAAAGCATGTACGGACCGGGCGGCGCCTCTCCGGATCTCTCGGCGGTGAGCGAGGGCCAGGGGCCGCTCATGAGGGCGGTGAACCGCTACGGACCTCGCGCCCTTCACGCGCTCGACCAGCTGAAGTCGCGCCTCGACGAGGCCCGGAAACGCCTGCTGCGCCGAGAGGGTTGAGAGGCCGTCCTCGCCGAAGTTTGAGCCCTTCGCTTCGCTGGACGATGGTACTTCACAGGAGAGGAGGCGCTGAGGCAAGGGCCTCCCCTCCTCCCTGTGAGTTACCCCTCGCCTGCTTTAGGAAAAGGCTTAAACCTCGGCAGACCGCCTCTTAATATTTTTATGCGGACATCGTGCAGCTCGAGGGTACTCAAGGCAGACTCGGATCTCGGCGCCCCCTACGCGGCTCCATGTTCGAGCCGTGGTGACGGCTGCGGCGAGCACGGCCAAGAACCTTGCGAGCTTGGCCCGGCCGCGACCCCACCGCAGGCTTTGTTCCCGGGTGGCATGCCGCTCAGGAAGGGAGAGGTTCCCGCGGACCTGGGCTGAACCTCGCCAGTCGTCAGGCGTCGGATGCCATTCCCTTCGTGTAATGGTGGTAATGGTCGTTGTTTCGGGTCGGCTGAATCGCCCATCGGAATGTATTTCCTGATCCGATGGAAATCATCTTCTTGAGTTCCTTCACCGCTTCCGGGTGGTAGTCGTAGCAGTCGTGTTTGCTTGGTTCCCCCTGGCGATTGAACCAAGGGACTCCCCCGTGGTCGTCTGAGAACCATCGGAGAAGGTCAGCCTCCACATTTTGGTACAAAGAGAGGTGGTTTTTGCGAGCCACCTCCACAATACGCACCTCCAAGCTGAGTTGAGGGACACTGAGCAAGAGGGGAACAAGCCAGTTTGTATGTTTGTACACTCGATCGAAAGCGTTCCCCTCCCCGATGTACGTCACGGGCGAGAAGCTCCGCTTGTACGCGACGGCCACCTCCCCGGCGAGCCGGATGGCGTACACGCTTTGTTTGGGGCGCTTCTGGCCGGGCCATCCGTCTCGAATAATGTCCCGCATGATCTTCTGCGCGTGTTTCTCACGCAGTCCGGAAAATGCGAACTTGATCTCAACTGGGTCGTGAGGTGTCAGTTCGCTTAACTTGATTTCAGCAGCCATCTGTTCGCCTCCGATTTTCGTCACACCACCAACTCTTGGACGACGGCTCTCGACGAGCCCGGCCGCCCGGTCCTCGGCCCGGCGTAGCTTCGCTATCCCACGAGTGACGAGGCGACCGCGCACGATGGCGCGCCCCTTCGTGAGGTGCACGTTCTCGCGCACCTGGGTCTGCACGTCCCAGCCGCCCTGGACGATGGCGGGGGTGATGTACTTGGTGCAAATATCCCGCTCGGAGAGGGACTTCTTGTCGGGAGGGGGCGACATGAAGGGTGGAAGTGGAGCGTACACGGGCCTTGGGGACGAGGGGCGTGCAACTCCCGGGCGATCCTGGAGCCCTATCGCGCGTCCTCGCCCGCGCGCTTCCATCGGTCGAAGAACCCTCGCCTCCGGACCTGCCGCTTGCGCATCGCCTCGAAGCGCTTCGCGAACGCCGCTGCCCCGCCGTCGCGCGTCGCCAGATCCCTCAGGTCGACGGCGAGCTTCACGGCCTCGTCGTAACCGCTCGCCTCCACCAGCTTCTCGAGCTTTGCCCACGCGGCGTCGATGTCACGCCCGAGCTCGTCCAGATGGTGCTTACGTGTTCGCTCGGCCGAGTCTCGAGCCTTCTTCGCGCGAGCGGCCTCGGCCTTCTCTCGATCCTCTCTCGCTCTCTCGTCCAGGGCTAGCAGCTCGGCGACCGTGCGTCGCTTGGCCGCTGCTCCCTGGCTCTCCGTCGCGCGGAAGGCCCTGAGCAGCTCGCCTCCGAGAGCGAGGTCAGGATCTTCGGCGGCCCGCAGGAGCCACCGGTCCTTCTGGGCTTGCGGGAGGAGCGCGACCCAGCGTCGGAAGCGGTTGTCCCCGTCGGCAGGCGCTGCGCTGCCGGACGCCGCGGCCTTGACGAGATCGACGTCGATGCGGAGGAACTCCACCATCGCCTGCTGGGCGGCCGTCAGGGTGGCGAGGTCCGGCGGCACCGGCGGCTCCGCGGCGTCGTCCTCGACCTCGTCTGCCTGAACCGCCAGGAGCCAGGCGAGGTACGCGGGGCGGAGGTCGCCTCTCATCAGCTCCGCGCGCAGCGGCGACAGCGCCGCGAGAGAGCCCTGGCTCTCTTCGTCGTACTCGGGCTCCTCGGTGTCGCTGGTCAGGTCCAGCACCACGTACTCGCCGGCGCTCGTGAGGCGCGCAGCATGTCGACCGGCGAAGTACGGGGTGAGCGCCTTCGCGTCGACCCGCGCCTTCGGGATACGCAGTATCAGCCGGTGCGTACCCCAGTTCGCGAAGTAGAGGTGCGCGTCGAAATAGCGCAGGACGAGCTCGGCCGGGTCCGCCTTGAGGTCACCCCATTGGTACTCGTTCCAGAAGCGCGTCGGCGAGATCTCGGCGCGGGTGGAGATCGCGCGGAGCTCGGCCATCTGCTTCGCCGTGAGCGGCCGATCGAGGGCGACGAACTCGTAGCACTGGTACTCGCTCATGGGTTCCCTCCTCCATACCGACCTCCCGGATCATTCGATCTCGATCGGATAGCTGATCACCCACAGGTCAAGCTGATCCAGCTTGGCCTTCCAGCGGGTCTTGAACTCCCGGAACCAGCCGCGGTTCTCTTCGGCGTCCGGCACGTCGACGACCACGCGGACCAGGTTGTCCCGGTACAGGACGCCCCCATGACGCCAGTGTCCCTCGACGCGTTGCGTCTCGTAGCTCGCGGCCCCGAAGCGATCCACCACCTCCAGCACAGCCTCGCCCAACCACTCCGCTGGCACCTCACGCCCATCATTGAACTGGAGGGGGAGCAGAACCTCGAAGCGCCGCCAGCTGTTGCTCATACGTCGCCTTCCCTAAGACGGTGAACGAGATGTTCTGGTCGGCAAGCGCCTCCAGCGCGGCCTCGGGCACCAGATGTTCGCCAGACTTCAGCACCCGACCGGAGAAGCGGCCGAGCAGGAAGCCGAGGGCCTTCTTCTCCGTCTGGCGATCGGGAAAGGTGATGGTGACCATTGCAGCGCCTCCTGCGGCCATTGAACCAGTTCACTTTGCCGGCCACAAGCCCGGCCTTTCCGTCTCGCAACGGGACACCTTTGGGCGTCTCCTCTGACTGTGACATGGTTCGATTCACAGGAGAGGAGGCGAGGAAGCAACGGCCTCGCAAGACGGGCAAGGTGGTAACTCACAGGGAGAAGGCCACGAGGCAACGGCCTCCTCTTGCTCCTGTGAGTTACCACCTCGCCTGTCTTAGGAAAGGGCTCAAAACTCGCCAGGACGGCCTCGTAATTATGCTGCTCTTCTCAGCGCCTGAACGGCTGGCCGGGGGTCCAGGGCTGGGGCTGGGGGAGCTGCCTGCCCAGCTTCTGCGACATGGCGGCGCGGAGGCGGTGGAGATCCTGGCGGAGCGGCACCACGAAATCCACGCTCACGGTCGCCTTGCGGGACCGGGTGGCCCTCCCCGAGTGCCATTTGCTCAGGCTCAGGCGGCAGGCGGCGTCCACGAACTCCCGCCCCACGGCTCCGCCCCAGGAAAACGTGGCCCGGATGCGGCCGATGGGCGAGGTGACGAGATCGAGCTCCTGGAGTGTCAGGTTGCCCATGAGCAGCTCGTCCTCCAGGTGCTTCCTGATGATCTTCCCCTTGCGGCTCACCAGCCAGACCATCAACCCGAAGAAGGCCAGGACGAAGATCAGCCAGAGCGGCAGCATGAGGAACGGCAGCATGTTCGATACGGTGGCCGAGGTGTTCCAGACGCTGTGCAGGAACACCGCGACGCAGTACCCGCCCAGGGGCGCGAGCCACCGGACCCAGCTCTTCTCCGTCTCCCTGGCCAGGCCGAAGCCGATACCGGTCATGGCCGTGTAGAGCGGGTGCCCCCAGGGCGCCAGCACCCCTCGTATGAGGAAGGTGGCCGCCAGCGCCCCCTCCTGGCCCATGGAGTAATCGGCCTTGGCAGCGCGCCCATAATAGATGATGTTCTCCACAGCGGCGAACCCGAGGGCCGCGAAGGTGGCATAGACGATCCCGTCCACGATGCCGTCGAACTCCCGCTTCGCGAAATAGAACACCCCGAACACGGCGATCCCCTTGGCGAACTCCTCGACGATGGGCGCGCTCACGCAGGCGCCGATCGCGTCGCCGAACTGAGGCCCCCCCACCCCCGCCGCCACGGCCGACACGAAGGTGTTGACGACGGCCGAGAAGCCGCACGCCGCGATCGCCCCCCAGGCGAGCGCCATGCCCAGCGCCCAGAGCGGCTCGGGATCGTAGCGATCGACGATCCAGGGTACCCACAGGTAAATGAGGAGCGGCGGCAGCGCCAGGAGCGCGCCCAGCCCCATGGCCGCGTACTCGGCGCCAGGATCGCGCGAGAAGAGCGGAGGGACGAGGAAGACCGCAAAGAGCAGGAGCCCCCCGAAGAGCATGAAGAAGATATAAAGGATGATCCCCACCATTTTGCGGGTGCCTTCGGGATCGATTTTTTTGGCGGGGAGGCGGGGCGGAGGGTAGGCCACCATGGGATGCCCGAGTCTACCCCTTTCGGGGCTCAGCGGATCTCGAGAGCCTTGGCCTCGGCGTTGTCGGCGTCCAGGCGGAGCGCCTCGTCCCTGGCCTTCTTGGCGAGCTCCTTCTGGCCCTGGGCCATGTGCATTTGGGCGGTGAGCACCTGCGCGATGGCCTGGAGCTTGGGGCCAGGCTTGCACATCCCTGCGCTCTCGATCTCGAAGGCCGCCTGCGCCACCCTCCCGGTGCCCAGAAGGCCCCTGGCGTAGTCGAGGTGGGTGTCGGCCCGGCTCACGTCGACGAACATCGCCGCCTCGCCCACCCTGGCCAGCTCCTCCCAGGCCTTGGCCGAGGCGAGCTTGTCCATGTAGACCCGCCAGATGCGAGCGTCGTGCTGCTCCAGCTCCGCCATCGAGCGTAGCAAGGGGAGCAGATCGCCCTCCCGCTTGTCCTCGATGGCGAGCTCGAGGAGCCCCTTCAGGGGATCCATCTGGCTAGGATCGAGGCGGTGGGCGCTCTCCAGCGCGTGGCGGTAGGCCGCCTTGTCCTTCCTGGCCTCGGCCACCTCGGCGAGCAGCATGCGCACCCCGTAGCCGTCGTGCCCGCCGTCGAGGAGGATGCGGGCGTGCGCCTCCACCTGCGCCGGGTTCTTCCCTTCGAGCTTGGCGAGCAGGAAATGGGCGTTGGCGTTCTTGGGATCGAGCTTGAGCGCGGTCTGGAGAGCGCCCTTGGGATCCGCGCCCTTCTTGTGGGACGCGATCAGGGCGAGCGCGTACGCGGCGTGGGCGTCGGCGTCCTTGGGCCTGGCCTTGACCTGGGCCTCGGCCTCGTCGAGCGCCATGGGCCTGTCGTCGAAGACGAACTGCTTGTCGTAGCGGGAGAGGCGGCCCAGAGCCCAGGCCCGGAACCTCGCGTCGTAGTCGGCCGGCGAGACGCCGAAGGCCTCCGAGATCACGGCGGGCGTCCTCTTCCCGCTCCCCCAGAGCTCGAGCGCCTTGACCACCTTCTTCATGCCATAGGTCTCGACGGTGAAGACCAGCATCTGGCTGGAGGCGTAGTAGGCGACCGACACGTCCTCGCCGTTGCTGGCGTGGGTGAAGGCGCGGTTCATCGACACGGCGCCCGGCAACCGGTTCTTCTTGAGCGCCAGGTAGAACTCGGGATCCAGCTCCCGCTGCCACTCGGGCCTCCTGGCGATGGTCTCGTACTCCGAGAGCCCCTCGGTGAACCAGCGAGGGACGTGGTTCTTCGAGAGCTGGATGGCGAACACGTGCCCCAGCTCGTGCCACACCACGTTCCCCCAGTTGAAGGGCTCGCTCCTCGGGCTCATGGCCGCCACGGTACGGCCGAAGCACACCCCCTGGATACCGATGTTCGGCAGCCCGCTGGTGCGCACGCTGAAGGGCTCCCTGCCCGCGTAGAACTCCAGGAACACGGGGGTCTTCGGGACGAAGCCGTAGCGCGCCTTCATGGATCCCCATGCTTCACCGGCCAGCCGAGGCAGGTAGCGCTCGAACACGGCGCGCTCGTCCTTTGGATAGCGGATCTTGTAAGGACCAGAATCCACGGTCTCGTATTTGTTGGCTATCGTCTGCTCGTAGAGGTTGAGCGTATTGAAGACGCGGACGTTGTAGTGGTCCTTGGACCAGGCCTTGCGTATGGATTCGAGCCCCAGGGTCTCGTCCCCGCTGCGCATGGCCGTGAGGCCCAGCGTGGCCCAGGCCTTCCCGTCCTCGGGGTCGATCCTGACGGCCTCCTTCATCATGGCGACCATGTCGTCGTAGCGGTGCTCCCACTCGGCGAACTCGGCCACGATGGTGAAGAACTCGGAGTACTCGGGGTTCCTGGAGAGCACCTCTCGCTTCCTGGCTTCGAAGCCCCTGAGATCGTCGTCGAGGAAGCGGGCCGCCGCGGCGAGGCTGAGCAGCTCCAGGTTCTCCTTGTCGATCGCCAGGCCCTCGGCGATGGCCTTCTCCGCGGCGGCGATCTCCATGTCCCTGAGCGCGGAGCCCGCCCTCACGGCAAAGGCTCCCGTGTGCTTTGGATTGACCGAGAGCGCCTCCTGGACGAGCTTCTCGGCCGCGTCGAAATCCACGGTCTGTTCCAGCTTGACCCTGGCCATGGCCACCTTGAGATCGGCCCGCTTGGGAGCTATCTCCATGGCCTCCTTGAGCACCCCCTCGGCGTGACCAGGATCGTATTTCTCGAGGAAGAGCTCTGCTCGAGCCAGCAGGGTCTCGACCCGCTTCTTGTCGGCGCGCTCGCTCTCGTTGTACGCGGTGTTGGCGTCCTTGGGGACCCGGAGCAGGTGCGCCGTCCGGCCCACCTGGGCCAGGCCCTCCGGATCGGTGTCCTTGATGACGCGGCTATTGTAGTCACCGATGATGGTCATCAGCACCGGCTCGGCCTCGCTCCTTTTTCCGCTGCCGATGAGCAGCTCCGCCAGCAGGATACGGAGGGCGCGCCCGTCGTTGCCCGCGGCGGCCTTCTGGGGCTCCAGGAGACGGATCGCGTCGGTGCGCCGGCCGGTGGCCGCGAGCACCCTGGCTCGCAGCGTGAGCGCCCCTATCTTGCTGGACATGCTCTGGGCGGCCTGCTGGGCCAGCCTGTCGGCCTCCTCGTGGCGGCCCTGCTCGAAGGCCGCCCTGGCCAGCCCCAGCTTCGCCGCCATCTCCTCGGGCCCCCGGATGGCGGCGAGGGCCTTCTCGGCGCCCGGGTAGTCGCTCTCGTCGAGGAGCTTGAGGGCCTGGGCCAGCGGGGTCTGCGGCTGAGCGGAGGCGGGGGGAGGGGTTACGAGGACCGAGCCGGAGGCGAGCGCCAGGGCGAGCAGGGCGCGGCGTGAGCGTGACGAGGAGCGCATGGCATGACCGTAGCGCAAGGACGGGGAGAACCGGACGGCTTAGAGGGGCCCAGGGGGCACGTACGCGCACGACGAGCAGGCCGGTGTGAACATCCGGTGTTGGCGAGCCCAAGAACGGCGTCAGCAACGGCATGAGCCCCGCTATGCTGCCGGCTCAGCGGCAGGAGGCTAACATGTGGTTCATCGCCGGTGCGAAGACGAAGGCCCGGGAAGTCAAGGGCGGACGGGCTGGGGAACGCTACTGCGAGGGCTGCAAGGCAACCGTGACCTTCCGCGAGTGCGACGTCATGGACACCGTCCATGCATTCTTCATTGAGCTCTTCGAGCACACCCAGCGGCGTATGGTTTGCCGTACCTGCGGAGAGGACTACGACGTCGAGGAGTTCTTCGAGGCGGCGCGCGCACTGCCCCGTCCAGCTCCGAGCACGCCGAAGCCGGCGCAGAGCGGTTCGTTGTGGGCTCACCTGCGCGGACGCGCAAAAGGTTCTGCCGTAGAGGACGATGATATAGAGAAGGAGCTGGCCGCGCTCAAGCGTAAGCTCGCCAAGAAGGACTCCTATTAACCGCCGAGGTTACAGTAGTACACTGTCATGCTGCAGTGTGCATCGCGGCGCCCCGCAGACCTCACCCCGCAACTGGGGTTCGCTGCGCCCACTTGCCCCTCTCCCTCCTTGGGCGTGGGAGAGGGGGATGCGACGTACTGCGCCTTGTCGCGGAGGGGGTGAGGTCTGCGGGCCTATCGTGCAACTTTGATGGCTCGGTAGTATCAGAGACGCCAGTTGGCCGGCTCGAGCTCGAGGCGCATCTCCAGGCCGTCCTCGCCGTCCAGGTAATAGCCCTTGCGAACATGGAATGGGGCAAAGCCCGCCTCGCCGTAGAGGGATATCGCCGCGGAGTTGGACGTGCGGACCTCCAGGAGCACCAGGCGCGCTCCCTCGCGGCGCGCAGAGGCCAGCAACGCGGAGACCAGGGCGCGCCCTACCCCGCGGCGGCGGGCGCTCCCGGCCACGGCCACGTCGAGCACGTGCACCTCGTCGGCCACGTGCCACGAGAGGAGGGCGCCCACCGGCGCTCGGGCGACGCGAGCGACCAGGATCCGGGCGAAGGCCCGGGCCAGCTCCTCGCGCAGGCGAGCGCCGTGGCGGAGGGTGGCCTCCGCCAGGCTCTCGTGGCTGTCCCGGAGCGCCTCGCCGAAGATGCCGGCGACCACCCCGAGCTCCGGCTCGAGCAGAGGGCCGAGCTCCAGGGTCATGGCTGGGCCTCGTTGGCCCAGACGTCCAGGACCCGGCCGAGCGCGCGGGCCCGGGGGGCCAGGGCGACCACGTCGAGCACCAGGCGGACGGAGCCGTCGCCCCGGACGATCGCGCCGACGTAGGGGCCCATCGACGCCGCCAGGGGCGTGAGAGGGCGGACCAGGCCCTCCTCGGGGCCGGAGACCCCGTCGACCCCGACGAAGAAGGGCGCCTCGGCCCCACCCTGCCCCTCGAGCTCCAGGACGAAGCGAGGAGGACGGAGAGCGCCGAGCTCCAGGCAGGACGCCAGGTGAGGGACCCGGTCCAGCTGGCCAGGATCAGGCCGACGCACCGAGAGGACCTGCGCCGCGTGGAGGGCGTGGACGTTTTCGTCCACCTGGATCCAGAGCAGGCTGGCCAGCCCCGACTCCACAGGCACCTCGATGCGGGCGGCGAAGCCCACGCCCTCGTGGTTGTCCAGGCGCAGGGTGCCGCCCAGCCGCCCGATGGCCGAGAGGGCGATGTCCAGACCTATGCCCCTCCCCGCCAGCAGATCGGCGTGATCCCTCGTGGAGAAGCCGGGGAGAAAGAGGAGGGCGAGGAGGGTGTCGTCGTCGGCCGCGTCGGCCAGGGACGGCGTGACCGCGCCGGAGTCGAGCGCGCGCCGCCTCACCTCGTCGACGTTCACCCCGGCACCGTCGTCGGCCACGTCGATGGCGAGCCGGCTCGCGCTCCGGCGCGCCGAGAGCGTCAGGGTGGCGACCTCGGGCTTGCCCAGGCGCCTGCGCTGCTCCCGGAGCTCGATGCCGTGGGCGATGGCGTTGCGCGCGAACTGCAAGCACGGCTCGAGCAGCTTCTCGGCGAGGCGGCGGTCCAGCGTCTCGTCGGCGCCGATCTGGTGGATCTGCACCTCCTTGCCGGCCCTCCTGGCCTCGGCGAGCGCCGCCGCCGCCACCCGGCCAAAGAGCTCGCCGAGGGGGGTCTGGCGCATGGCGAGGAGCTGGCGGCGCGCCGAGGAGGTGATGTCGCGGAGCGCCTGATCGGCGGCGCGCCCCTCGGACGCCCGGTGCTCGAGATCGTCGGCCATGCGCATCAGCGAGAGCGCGACGCCCTCGATGCGCCGGAGCGCCTCCGCCGGCGCGCCCCAGGGGCGAGGCGGGCCGATGAGCTGCAGCGCGTCGGCGAGCTCGGCGCGGAGCGCCCTCACCTGACCCGCGTCCCGCGCGTTCGCGGCCGCCCGCAGATCCACGCCGTCGCGCAGCGTCCCCAGCGCGGCCAGGCGGTCCAGGACAGCGTCGACCGAGGCCGTGGCGATGCGGATGGTCGCCTCGTCGGTGAGCCCGAGGGGGGCGGGAAGAGGGAGGGAACACGGAGGGGCGAACGAGGCACTGGACGGCGCTCCATCGCCTCCTCGACTGCGCAGGAGCGCGAGCGTCCCCTCGGGATCGTCGAGGAGACCCGCGAGGACAGGCCGGTGCTCGGCCACCTCGGCGAGCACCCCAGCGAGCTCGCCCCCGGAGTCCAGCGCGCGGCGAACACGCTCCTCGAGCCCGTGACAGAACCAGGCCATCACCTCGTCGCCGACGGCGCCGGCGGCCCCCTTTAGCGTGTGCACGTGGCGGTAGATCGCCTCCACCGCCCTCCGTGAGTCGTCCCACCCCAGGGCGTCGTCCAGGCTCGCGAGGCAATCGTGGGCGCTGGCCATGTATTTTGCACGCATCGTCACGAGGACCAGAGCGGGGGGCAGATCGTTCGGGGGGCGCGGCCAGGTGGACGAGACCGCCGGCTTCCCGTCGCGGAGGCGTGCGGAGGCGCTCCGCGCGAGGCGCTCCGCGTCCTTGCGGGCCAGGGCGTCCCCGGCGCGGAGGCGCCGCTCCAGCCGCTGGAGGGAGCTGGCGAGCTCCGGCTCCCCGGCGAGCCCGGCCGAACCCTTGAGCGCGTGGACGGCGTGAACCGCCTCCTCGAGGGCCACGCCGCTCTCCAGGATCTTGCCGTGGCGCTCGAGCTCCTGGATGAGGAGCGGTACGAGCTCCGGATCGCGGGAGCTCACGTATCCTCTCCGGGCGCCCCGTCGTCGCCCAGCCAGTTCACGAGAGGCTCCAGGACAGGCTTCAGCATCGAGATGACGAGGCTCCGCGGGACCGTGTCGCCAAGGGCGCCCAGGGCGGCGACGAAGGCGCGGCCGTGCTCCACCGCGTCCGAGAGGGCCTTGGTGCTCTCGGGATCCGACCCGGTCGCCTGCTTCACGCCCTCGCCCAGCTCCCCCAGCGCCCGCTCCGCGTCCGACGAGGCGACCCCGACGCGGCTCGCCTCCTGGGCGATCTCCACGGCGGCCTCCCGAGCGCGCTCCAGGCTCGAGGTGACGCGCAGAAGATCACCGCCTATCTCGGCCAGCGACGACGAGAGCTCGCGGACGCTCTCGTTGCCCCGCGCGGCCGACAGCCGCACCTCCTCGGCCACGAGCTGCAAGGATTTGCCCACCTGCTCCCCCAGGCGCACCCCCTCCAGGCCCGCGTTCAGGGCGACGAGCGAGAGCTTCTCGAAAGCGTCGTTCACGCGCGAGAAGCTGGCCGCGAGATCCTGGGCTCGAGAAGAGACGACGCGAGCGCGGTCGCCGATCGAGTCCAGAGCGCCCCGCTGCTTGGCGACGTTCGACACGATCCGCTGCGCGGCCTCTCCCGCGTCACGGGCCCCGGCGACGGCCCGGCGGTGGGCGGCCCATAGGGCGCCTGCCTCCGCGGTCATCCTGGCCGGGGACCTGTCGGTCCGGCCCGCGCGCCTGAGCAGCCCGAACAGCCTCCGCTTCTCCTTCTCCGCCATGCCGCCGAGCATAGCCGACCGTCAGCCGAGCGAGCGACCGGCCCAGGGCGAAGCGTGGATCTCGTCCGCGAGGACGCCCAGATCCAGGGGGAGCGCGAGGACCCCCTCGTGACGAACGGCGGCCGGCTCCTCCTCGTCGACCTCGAACCAGCCACATTTCACGATCTCGGCGACGACGCCGAGCCGCCCCCCCTGGCCGTCGCAGACCAGCATGGCGCGGCCAAGCCCCTCCGCAGCATCGGGCAGGGAGGGCTCGGCCCTGGCCAGCGGCCCCAGCGCTACGATGGGGAGCACGCCCCCCAGCGCCGCGCCCAGCCCCAGCACTGGCGCGCTGGCGCCGATCACCGGGGTGATCTCCGGTGTTTGCACCACCGCCACGGCCGCGTCCACGGGCACGAATACGAGGCGAGCACCGCCCCCTTCGCGGGCGCCCCGGATACGCAGCAACACCCCCCCGAGCCTGCCGCTAGCCATGCCCCGGACAGGGTAGTGGACTTTCCGGCGACGAAAATACCAAAGTTTCGAAGCGGGCTCGATAAGCTCTCTCGCCATGGCCACGAAGAGGAAGGCCCTCGGACGAAAGGGTCCCTCGCGCCCCAGGGAGGCGCTCCTCGTCGAGGGCGGAACGCTGGTTACCTGCGACGCCGGCGATCGCGTCATCCCTGGCGATCTGCTCGCCGTGGACGGCCGCATCGAGGCCATGGGTGATGGCGCGCGCGCCGTGGGAGAAGGGACCGGCCTGCTCCGTGTCCTCCGCGCCCAGGGCTGCGCGGTCGTCCCTGGCTTCGTACAGGCGCACGTGCACCTGTGCCAGGTCCTCTTCCGCGGAATGGCCGACGATCTGCCGCTGCTCGACTGGCTGCGTGAGCGCATCTGGCCGCTCGAAGCCGCTCATGACGAGCGGTCCCTCCGGGCGAGCGCCGAGCTCGGCCTCCTGGAGATGACCCTCGCCGGCACCACCACGATCCTGGACATGGGCACGGTGCACGGGCACGACGCCGTGTTCGACGCCTGCGCTCGCAGCGGGGTACGCGCCATCTCCGGAAAGACCATGATGGACTCCGGCGAGGGCGTCCCTGCAGGCCTTCGGGAGTCCACCCGGGCGAGCCTCGCCGAGAGCGACGCGCTCTTCGCTCGCTGGAACGGGGCCGCCGAGGGTCGGCTGGGGTACGCCTACGGGCCGCGCTTCATCCTGTCGTGTACCGAGCAGCTCTTCCGCGAGGTCGTCCAGCGCGCGAGGGAGAACGGCGCCCTCCTCCATAGCCACGCGGCCGAGCACCCGGCCGAGCGTGACGCCGTCCGCAGGATCCTGGGCGCCGACGACGTCGATGTCCTCGAGCGCTGGGGCTTCTGCGGAGAGAGGGCCATCCTCGCCCACGGCGTCCAGCTCACCGACGCCCAGGGGCGGCGCGCCGCCGAGCTGGGTACGCGCTTCGTGCATTGCCCCAGCGCCAACCTCAAACTGGGCTCGGGGATCGCCCGGGTCCAGGCCCTCCTGGATCTCGGCGTGCGGCTCGCGCTCGGCGCTGACGGGGCGCCTTGCAACAACAACCTCGACCCCTTCATGGAGCTCCGCCTCGCCGCGCTCCTGGCCAAGATCACGAGCGGCACCACCTCGCTGCCCGCGCGGCGGGCCCTGCGCCTCTCGACCATCGACGGCGCTGTCGCCCTCGGTCTGGGAGACCAGGTCGGCTCGCTCGAGGTGGGCAAGCGCGCGGATCTGGCCGTGGTGAGGCTCGACGGAGCGCACTCCGAGCCCGGCGGCGATCTCTTCTCGCGCCTTGTGTATGCATGCAAATCGAGCGACGTCGTGCACGTGGTCGTGGACGGCCGAGTCCTCGTCAAGAACGGCGAGCACCAGCTCCTCGACAGGGAGCGCGTCGTCCGGACCGCAGGGAGCGAGGGGAGGAGAGCCGCGGCGCGCGCCGGCCTCTGATCGGACGGCCTCGGTCCCTGGCTCGCGCTCAGCTGTCGAGGAGCCGGGTCTCCGTCTCCTCGATCTGGGCGAGGACCACCGCCAGCGCGTCCTTGGCCTTCTCGAGTGAACCCCTGTCGGCCTGCCATTTCTCGGAGGCCAGGCGGTAGCGCCCCACCTCCCTGAGGAGCGCGCCCTCGGTCGCTTTCAGCTTCTCGAGCGTCTCCTCGAGAGCCTCCTTGGTCTCGCCGAGCGTCCTGCTCAGTGCCTCGAGCCCCGAGTGGGTCTCCTCGAGGGTCTTCGTTGTCTCGAGGAGCAGGCCGCTCTCCGCCTCGAGCTTGGCCCGCGTGTCCTCGAGGGCCATCCTGGTCTCGCCGAGGCTCTTGCTCTCCAGGGCCAGCGCCGACTGAGTATCTTCGAGGGCCTTCCTGGTCGCGGCGTGCGCGTCGCTCTCGGAGGCCAGCGTCGCTCGGGTCTCCTCGAGGACCTTCCTGGTCTCCGCGAGCGCCCTGCTCTCGGCCTCGAGCGACGACTGGGTGTCCTCGAGGGCCATCTTGGTCTCGCCGAGGCTCTTGCTCTCCAGCTCCAGGGAGGCCTGGGTGTCCTGGAGGGTCGTCATGGTCTCGCCGAGGGTCCTGCTCTCGAGGGCCAGCGCCGATCGGGTCTCCTCGAGGACCTTCCTGCTCTCGTCCAGCTCCCTGGTCAGCCCCTCCCGCTCCTCCGTCCTCCGGGTCAGGTTCTTCTCGAGCTCGGCCTCCCTCGCTCGCGAGGCCTCGAGCTCCGCGCGGAGCTCCGCGAGCTCCGTCTCGAGGAGCAGCTGCCTCGCCTCGAGCGAGGCCTTCTCCGACGCGTGCTCCTCCCTGGCCGCTTCTAGGGTCCCGTCCGCGCGGCGGAGGGCCTCGGCCAGATCGGTCCCGGCCTTCTCCATGGCGGCGGTGAGGGCCTGGGCCTCCCTCGCCTCGAGCTCGGCGAGCTTCTCCTTGTGAGCCGCATCGAGCGACCTCACGGTCTCCGCGAGCTCCTCCGAGTGCTTCTCGGCGGCGGCCCTCGCCCGGGCCTCGTGCTCCTCGCTGCGCGCCGAGCTCTCGCGCCCGTGCTCCTCGGCCATCCGGGCAAGCTCGGCCTGGTGCCCCCCGTCGAGCGCGCTCTTCTGGGCGTAGAGCGCGGCGTCTCGCTCCTCGTCCTTCTGCCGGAGGGCGCCCTCCAGGAGCTCCGCGGCCTCCCTGTGGGCGACCTCGAGCTCGCTCGTCCGGCGCGCCTCGGCTCCGGCGAGATCCTTCTCCCGGAGCGCCGAGAGCTCCGCCACCTGACCCTCGTGGGCTGCGCGGAGCCCGGCCAGGGCCGCCTCGTGAGCCCCCTTCAGCTCCTCCGTCGTCCGGACGTGCTCGGAGAGAATGCGAGCATGCACCCCTTCGAGATCGCCGAGCTTCCTTGTGCTCTCCTCGAGCTCTCCTCGGGTCCTGGAGAGCTCCTCCTGGGCGTCGGCGCCGGCGTGCCGGATGGACTCCAGCTCGCCCGTGAGCGCCTCGACCCTGTCGACCTGATCGGCGAGGCTGCGCTCGGTGGCGATCGCCTTGTCCTCGAGATCCGCGCTGTGGCGCTCCAGCTCCAGGGCCCTGTCGCGGCCCTCGACGATCTCTCGATCTTTCCTGGAGAGCTGCTCCTTGAGGGACAGGATCTCCTTGTCCTTGCGGTTGAGCGCCTCGCGGAGGTCGAGGAACTCCCGGCTCATCGCGCTGGCCGCGACCCTTGGAGGCGGCGCAGCCACCTTCGCCCTGAGCTCCTCGACCTCCCGCTGGAGCCGGGCAAACTGCTCGTGGGAGTGGGTGACGGAGGAGGCGACCGGGGGGGGGACGGGGGACAAGGGCACCTCGAGCCTGGTGGACATCAGCGTCGTGGACCTGGCCGGCGTGGGCTGCGGGGAGGGCATGGGAGGCTCGGGCTCGATCCTCGTCGGCGCGGGGAGCGGGGTCGTCGCGGGCGGAGCCGGCGCGCGAGGAGCCTCCAGGACGACGGGCGCGGCGGGGCTCCATCCGAGGACCTCCGGGTGCGCGGCCACGGCCGAGGGTAACCTCTCGCTCGTGTAGTCCTCGATCACGATTTCCTCCTCACTCGAGTCACCAACCGGGAGCGCCGCCGGACGAGGATGGAGATCGAGATCCACGTAAGGCCGGATCTTCTCCAGCAGGGCACTGAAGGCGATGGGTTTGTGGAGGTACTCCTCCGCACGCGTGCGGAGCTTGCGGTGCTGCTCGAAGGTCTCCTCGCTGGACTCGCTGGAGAGGATGAGGAGCGGCACGTCGCGCAGGATCGGATCCTTCTTCAGCCGGTTGCACACCGAGAAGCCGTTCATCCTGGGCAGCTCGATCGCGAGCAGCACCAGATCCGGCTTGTTCTCCGTGGCCTGGACAAGCCCGGCGTTGCCGTCCTCGACGACACGGACCGCGCAGCCGAGCCTGGTAAGCCCGCTCCGAAGCTCGTTCGCGAACGCGGCGTCGCCCTCGAACACGAGCACGTTCAGCGTCATCAGGCTACGATACGGGCGCGGCGGAAAGGGTGTCAAACCCACTCTCGCCGGGCGAGGCTCCCCTCCGGCCTGGCCGGTTTTCAAGACCTGTCATGGTGGGGACCGGTTTCGTGCCACAATCGCCTTCGTGCGCCGGCCCACCCTCGCCTTCACCACCCCACGAAAGCTCCCCAAAGCGAGTGAGCTCGAGGGCCGCGTGGTCGTCCTCGACGTGGCCTTCGCGGCGGAGAGCTCGGGCGGAGGCTTTGAAAAGATCACCCTCCCCTTCATCGACACCCTCGGCCCCCGGCTCGCGGCCTGGGTCGACCACCACGATCACCAGCAGCACGCGCGCTTCGCCCACGATCCGCGGTTCGTCCTGGCGACCAAGGCGGAGCACGGCGCCTGCCCCGAGATGGTGACCCCCGAGCTGGTCCAGCGGGTGGGCCAGGTCGAGACCATCGTCTGCCACACGGACTTCGACGGCCTCTCCAGCGCGGCAAAATGGCTACGAGGCGGGGCGGAGCCCTACCCCAACGCCGACGCCGACGCGCGCGCCATCGACACCCGCATGGGCAAGCCTGGCCCCGCCGCCCACCGCATCGACCGCGCCATCCGCGCCAGGCCTCGCGATCTCGCCCTCCTGGGCATCATCGTCCGCCACCTGGCGGGCGGCCTCGAGGACGCCTCGCTCTGGGAGCCCATCGATCGCGCCGCGGCGGAGCTCGCCCAGATCGAGAAGGCCACGCTCCACCTGGCCGAGGGCTTTGCCAGGGCCGAGCTCGTCCGCGGGCCTGCGCCCCGGGCCGCCTCCATCGCCTTCCTGGACGCCACCTCATCACCGTCGCGCTACGACAAGACCCAGCTCCTCCTGCTCGGCCAGGAGCGAGCCAGCATCGCGGTCGTCGTCGATCGCGACACCCTCACCCTGGCCGCCCCCTTCGACAGCGGGGTGAATTTCCTCTCGGTCCTCGGCCTGTCCGGCGGCATGCCCACCCTGGTGTCGGTGAGCCGGAGCCGCCTCAAGGAGGCCCTGACCAAGCTCGGCGTGGCGCCGGACGACGTCTCGAGGCTCTCGGGCTGAGCCCTCAGGGCGAGAGGCGCTCCTTGAGCCAGCCTCCGTCCGGGCCGCGTGTATACTTCACACGATCGTGGAGCCTGCTGCTGCGGCCTTGCCAGAACTCGATCATCCGGGGCAGCACCCGGTAGCCGCCCCACGTGGGAGGGAGCGGGACGGGGCTGTCCTTGTAGCGCTCGGTGAGCTCCGCCATGCGCGCCTCGAGGATCTCGCGGGAGGGCACGATCTCGCTCTGCACGGAGGCCCAGGCGCCCAGCTGGCTCGCCCTGGGCCGCTCGCGGAAATAGGCCTCCGACTCCTCGCGGGTGACCTTCTCGATCGCGCCCTCGACCCGGACCTGACGGTGGAGCTGCGCCCAGTTGAAGACCAGGGCGGCCCTGGGGTTTTCCGCCATCTCGTGGCCCTTGCGGCTCGCGTAGTTGGTGTAGAAGACGAAGCCTCGCTCGTCGGTCCCCTTGAGCAGGACCATGCGGGCCGACGGGGCCCCGTCGGGGGTGGTCGTGGCCAGCGTCATGGCGTTGGGCTCGAGCAGCCCTCGATCCAGCGCGACGGCCATCCACGCCGTGAACTCGGTGAAGGGGGACTCGGCGCAGGTCGCGCAGTCGAGCTCCACCTCGCCGTACTCCTGCCTCATCGTCGCAAGCTGCCCTGCGGCTTCTTCGCTCATGGTTCTCCTCCGGCTCTCGCCCTGGCGCGCAGGGCCACATCCTAGCAGCCTCGCCTCCCCATGTAATTTTCCCCATTCCGTGACGGGAACGGTCGCTCTAGGCTCCCTGGACCCCTAGGATTTGGAGCGATGAGCACGACTATGGCGACCACGAGCGGCTCGGAGGAAGATCCGCTGGTCGCTCGTATGAGCGAGCTCGCCGGGCGGCTCGCCGCCGTCGATCCCAGGGCTCGCCGGGGGAGGCCGCACCCCCTGCTCGTGTCCCTCGTCCGCGACGGGCTCATGCTGGTCTTCGCCCCCGCGGAGGTCTGGGAGAGGGGGAGGGAGCTGCTCTCGCCCCTCGCCCCGATTTGCGCCGACGGAAGGGCCCTGGTGATCCTGCTGGGGCGCCCCTCGTCCAGGGACCTGGCCAGGGCCGCCCTGTTCATCTCCTCGGTGCTGCCCGAGGACGCGACGGCCGACGAGATCGAGCTGGCCACGCAGAGGGGCTTCGAGCTCCTCGACGCCAAGTCCCGCGCGGAGAGCCGCGACAGATCCCTCTCTCGCTACCAGTACGAGACCGGCGAGCTCGTCGACATCGCCAGGGCGATGACCACCGAGCGCGACGTCCACAAGCTGCTGGGCGTCATCCTCGAGAAGAGCCGCCTGGTCACCGGGGCCGACGCGGGGAGCATCTACGTCGTCGAGAACGACGAGAGCTCGCCCACGCTGCGCTTCAAGCTCTCCCAGAACGAGAGCGTCTCGTTCGACTCCCGCGAGTTCACGATGCCGCTGTCGTCCCGCAGCATCGCCGGCGCCGCCGCCATCGAGAAGCGATCCATCCGGATCGTCGACGTCTACGCGCTCCCCCCGGGCTCGACCTTCGCCTTCGATCGCCGCTTCGACGAGAAGATCGGCTACCTCACCAAGAGCATGATCACGGTGCCCCTGATCTCGCAGCGCGACGAGGTCATCGGGGTCATCCAGCTGATCAACAAGAAGCGAGATCCACGGGCGTTGCTCACCAACGAGGCGCAGGTGCATGCCCAGGTCATCGCCTTCGACGACCGCAGCGAGGAGCTCCTCGGCCTGGTGGCCGCCCAGGCCGGGATCTCGCTCGAGGCCGCCATGCTCTACGAGGAGATCCAGCGGCTGTTCGAGGGCTTTGTGAGGGCCAGCGTGGAGGCCATCGAGTCCCGCGATCCGACGACCAGCGGCCACTCCCGCCGCGTGGCCGATCTGACCGTGAGCCTGGCCAGGATGGTCGACAGGACGAGCTCGGGACCTTACGAGGGCGCGCGCTTCTCGGCCGAGGATCTGCGAGAGCTCGAGTACGCGAGCCTGCTCCACGACTTCGGCAAGATCGGGGTGAGGGAGAGCGTCCTCATCAAGGCCAGGAAGCTCTACGACGACGAGCTCAGGCTCGTCCAGGCCCGCTTCGATTTCGTGGCCCGCTCCATCGAGGCCGACGTCCTCGGCCGCAAGCTCAAGGCCATCGAGCGACAGGCCCCGCTCTCGGAGCTCCAGGCGCTGGACGGCGAGCTGGTCCGCAGGCGGAACGAGCTCGACTCCGCCATGGCCACCATCCTGGCGGCCAACGAGCCCACGGTGCTGGCGGCCGGCGATTTTGCCAAGATCGAGGCCCTGGCCAGGGAGTGGTACGTCGACCTCAGGGGCGACACCAAGCTGCTCCTCGAGCCCTCGGAGGTCACGGCGCTCTCGGTCAAGCGGGGCTCGCTGACGCCGGCGGAGTACGAGCAGATCACCCTCCACGTGACCCACACGTTCAAGTTCCTCTCCAGGATCCCCTGGGGAAAGGCCCTGCGGCGCGTCCCCCAGATCGCCGGGGCCCACCACGAGCGCCTGAACGGGACAGGCTACCCCAACCGCCTCCACGCCGAGGAGATCCCCGTCCAGTCCAAGATGATGAGCATCACCGACATCTTCGACGCCCTGACCGCGGGCGACCGCCCCTACAAGAGGGCGGTCCCCCTGGAGCGGGCCATCGACATCCTGGAGTACAGCGTGAGGGACGGCCACGTGGACGGCCACCTGGTCCGCATCTTCAAGGAGGCCCGCGTCTGGGAGCTCCCCAGGTGAACAGGAGCGCGTTCACCTGGCTATCCGACCGACGCATCGGCTCGCGCAGCGGCCAGGTGAGCGCGCTTACTTGGGTGTGTTGGAGGAGCTGACCGCGGGGAGGGTGCCCCTGTCCTCGGCGTCCTTCGGGACGGGAGGTGTGGAGGGCTTCTTGCGGCCGACCCCGGGAGGGTACTGCCTGGGAAGACCCTCGAGAGGGATGGCCGCCAGCATGGCCTCGAGGGCCGCGGCGTCCTTGGGGCGATCGGAGATGCGCTTCTTGAGACACTTGAGCACCACCTCGTCGAGGGCCTGAGGGATGTTCAGATCCGGGCGTCGTGCGCGCATGCTCTCGGGCACCACCCTCTGGTGCATGTCGAGCAGCTCTCGCCGGCTCTGGGCGTTGATGGGGAGATCGCCGGTGAGGGCCTCGTACATGAGCACCCCGAACGCGTAGAGATCCGTGCGGCCCTCCACGTTCGCCCCGATGCACTGCTCGGGCGCCATGTACTCGGGAGTCCCCAGCGTGTACCCCGCCTGGGTGAGCGCCTCGGCGGAGGTCAGCTTGCTCATCCCGAAGTCCAGCACCTTGGAGGTCCCGTCGTCGCACAAGAAGACGTTGCCAGGCTTGAGATCGCGGTGGACCACGCCCTTCTTGTGGGCTGCCCCCAGGGCCCGGCTCACGTCCAGGAAGACGGGGATGGCATAACCAGGAGCTATCAGGTGCTCTCGAGCCAGCTTGTCCGCCAGCGATTTACCGTGCAGCCTCTCCATGACCACGTACATGGATCCGTCGGGCATCTGGTCGAGGTCCAGCACCCGGGCCACGTTGGGGTGCTCGACGTGGACCTGGATGTGGGCCTCCCTCCGGAGGCGGGCGATCTCGCCGCCGTCCTTGGCCGCCGCTCCCCGGAGGACCTTGACGGCGACCTCGTGGCCGAGGCTGGTATGCTCCGCGGCGTAGACGACGCCTATCCCTCCCGAGCCTATCTTGCGGCCTATCTTGTATTTGCCTCCCAGGACGTTGCCAGTGAGCTCGCCCGGCGGCGCGCCCGACTCGCCGCGCAGATCGAGCCCCCGCTCCAGGGCCGCGATGCGGTTCTTCTCGAAGGCCCGGGTCGCCGCCTCGGCGCGGGTACGATCCCAGAGGAGGCCCGCGCCCGCGCCCAGCGCGCCCGCCAGGACCGCGCCGAGGATCCCCGCCAGCGCGCCCCCGGATAGCCCCAGCACAAGGCCGAAGAGCAGGGTCGCCGCGGCGCCCAGCACGAAGGGCCCGTGGGTGGGGCGCGACGCCAGCCAGGTGACCCGGTAGGTGCAGGAGTCGGCCCCCTTGGCCAGGCAGGACTCGTGGGCGACTGTGGCCTCGGGCAGCCCCCAGACGCAGGGGAGCGTCGCGAGCTGCCCCTCCCTGGCCGCGCAGAGCACGTCCTCTCCGGCAGGATCGACGTCGAGCCCGTCCTCCGCCGCGTCGGGCCGGAGGCGGTAGATCACTTTGACCTCGGAGATCTTGCCCCTGGGGACCTCGCCCTTCTTGGCGTCGCCCCCGCGCTCCTCGAGTTCGAAGGTGCCGATGCGGGTCTGCTCCTTGGCGTTCGCGGCCAGGAAGCGGTAGGCGTCCACCGGATGCTCGGCCGAGCGCAGCATGCGCACCATCGTCCCCAGGGCCTCGGGGCTGGTGGCCCACTCCCCCGGGTGGCGCAGCGCGTCCTCGCCGAGCAGGCCGGCCACCCCGCGCAGCGCTCGCCTCACGGCCGTCACGCTGAGCCACGAGGTCTCGTTCTCCGCCATGCTCGGCTCGATGCCCGCGCCCTGGAGCAGCGTCCTCACGGCCTTCTCGCCCTTCTCGGCCCTGACCCTGAGCAGGTAGGTCTTCAGGATGGAAGCCCTGAGCTCCTCCTTGCCTCCCTTGACCGCGCCCCTCGGCATGTGCGACGTGTTTGCCACAGCCTATCAGCCTACACAGGGCTGCCCCTCACGTCACCCGTTCGTCAGCACTTCCAGGGAGAGCTCCGGGCCGAGCGCACGCAGCTCGGCCATCATCGCCGACGGCCCGGCCACGTAGAGGCGGGTCCCGGGAGGTAGGAGTCCGCCCACGTGATCGGCGGTGATCGCGCCCTGCACCAACCCGACCCTCGCCTCGAAGGGAGGCCTGGGATCCGCGGTGGAGACGTCCGACAGGCAGAGCACCACGCGCATCCCTCCGGCCGCGAAGGCCGCGAGCTCCTGCTCGAGCGGGAGGGCCTCGTGGGTGCGGATCCCGAAGTAGAGCGTGGTCCGCCCGGCCTTGCCGTCCTCGGCGACGGCGTGGAGCAGCCCGCGGACCGCCCCGAGCGCGCTGCCCACGACCGCGATCGCGAAGGGCCCCTGGTCGACCTGGGCATAGGGCATCCCTGCGTAGCTCGCGGCGGACATGGTGAAGCGGGCTCCCAGAGGCGCCGTCACCAGCGCCCTGGAGATCCCGCCCGCGTCGCGCACCAGCAGCTTCCAGCGAGTGGCCCCTGGACGCCCCGCGAGGGCGAAATAGCTGGTGTGCCCCTCCGCCACCAGCTTCACCACCTGCCCCGGATGGACATAGGACGAGACCATCGAAGCCGCGGGCTCGATCTCCACGAGGACGAGCCCCCCGCCCACGTCGCACCTCGCCACGAGCTCCGCCGAGAGCAGCTCCATCAGAAGGTCCCGCCCACCGAGATCCCCGCATACCCCGGGGAGAGCACAGGCTGCAGCCTGGCCTTCTTCGTCACGGGCCCCGTGGGCTCCAGGAAGTGCCAGAGCAGCCCCCCCGCCACGGCCACCCCTCCTACCACCGCGCCCACCACCCCCGCGACCTGGAGCCCCCGGTTCCGCCCCGCCAGGGCCTCCCGCTCGGAAGAAACCGTCGGATCTTCATTGGGGGGCGCGTTGCACTTGCCGTCCCCTTCCTGGTACGACTCCTGGGTCCTGGGGTTGTTTTCCTTGTTCACGACCTCCGGATCGGTCTCGGTGAGCACCTTGCAGCCCTGGGGGAGCTGGACATAGCTGAGGCCTATTCCGGTGCCCAGGACGACGACGCCAACGCCCACGACGACCCAGGGAGCGGCCGTGTGCTCCCTCACGGGGACCGGCGGCGGAGGAGCGGTCACGGTGGAGGTCGGTGGCGGAGGAGCCATCTCGGCGATCCTCTTCTCGAGGTTGCGGATCTTGGTCTCGTTGAGGGTACGGTCCTCGAGCTTGAGCTCGGGCTCCCTCTCCAGATAGAGCTTGAGAGCTCGGACGGCGTCCTTGTAGTTGGCCTGCTTCTCGTACACGGTGGCGATGACGGGGAGCAGCCCGTGGCGGGTGCAGTCCTTCTTGTAGGAGCTCAGGAACTGCTCGAGCGCCACCTCGTAGTCCCCCGCGTCGTAGGCTTTCTTGCCGGCGACGTAGGCCTGCTTGGCGCCACTGGCGTCGCCCGCGACCGTGCACCCGGCCGGCGGGTAGACCGGAGGCTCGGCGCCCCGGGCCGCGAAGGCCGGGAGAAGCGCTGCAACGCCGAGAAAGGTGGCGAAGGCGAGGGAGCGGTGGGAAGTAGACATCGCGAGATCCTGGGGAGCATAGGCGGTCTCTCGCCCTCCCGACCACCCCATCCAGCGATCTCGGAGCCGGGCGCTCCCAAAAAAACGCCCGCCCTCGGCAGGGACCTCAGCCCAAAGCCACCAGGGCCGCGTCCTCCGAGAGGGACATATCGTCCACCAGGTCGACGCCGGAGCGGGAGAAGCGCCTGGCCACAGCCGAGAGGCGGGCGTCGCCGCCTCGCTCGGCTGTGGCGGCCTCGCGGACCAGCAGGGCTCCGGAGGTCGCGAGCCGCGTCACGTTTTCTGGCGGTCGCCTCGCCGATGGGGCATTCTTCTCTCGATGACCACCCCGACCGCGAGGACCCGCGCCACGTTGGCGGAGGCACCTGACCTCGAGTCCGAGCTTCGCCAGGCCGTCGCAGACATCGAGTGCGGTGACTATGTCGGGCTGACGCCTGAGCAGCTGGAGAACTGGGCCGAGACTGGAGAGCTCCCCTGGTCGGACGAATCGCACGACTGACTCCGGGCTTCCGGCGCGCGGTGCGTATGCTCGGGATTGCTCACGGGTCCGGGCGCTCGCTTGCTCTGGGATCGGCCGTCGCTGCGCTCTCGAATGCGGACATGCTGCCCGGGTGGTCGGACTTCGAGACGACCTTCCATCCTGGCCGGGCGTACGTGCGCCGCGTACCCGGACACAACCTGTGGATCCTCTACCGCTTCGATAGACAGTACGTGGACGTGCTCTCGCTCCGCGACCAACCGCCCGTGCCAGATGACGAGCCCTAGACCACGCACCCAGGCTTTGCGCAGGTGTGGGGCACCATGCCTTCGTCGTCATCAACGCGGTACCGCGCACGCACCTCGGCGAGCACCTGCGCGCTGACGCGTCAGACGATCCTCGTACGCTCCCACACCGCTATCGTGCGTTTCGCGGCGGCATCCGCGAAAGGAAGGAGCATAAGAGCGTTCCGCAAGTGGACCCCAAAGATGGGAAGAACAGTCCGCGCTGCACGCCCAATGCATAACGCGTCGAGGTGTGCCTTGGCGAGCATCGATGCTGCCGGCCACACTCGTGCGCGGAGTGCGTCGGCTTGTTCCAAAGCGATGGTGGCTTGACCCTTCTTGAGGAGCACTCGAACGGCATCGATCTGGGCGCGATGTTCGGGCTCGAGAAAGGCACCAGGATCGCCGACGTGTACGGAGAAGGCGTTCGTTCCCGTGCCGCGCGTGTACAACGCGGAAGGATAGCCAGGTTCACCGACGACCTCGAACATTCGCTCTCTATCAAGAGCCCGGACCGCCCCGATGAGATCGCCAAAGTGTTGCTCAAACACGGAACGGTGCTTCGCGATCTCGCCTTGGATGTCATCCCACGCCCATACGTGGACCGAGAACAATCCCTTCGACCCTTGCTCCGCGCTGAGCTTGCGCGCAACCTCCTGAATCTTCGCGTCGCGCGCCCCCGTGGTCGCGAGGATGAAGGCTCCCTGAATTTTCGGCTGGAAATTCTGCGCCTTCGCCACCTCCTCGCGCAACTCTCTCTCGGTGACCTCTCCAGCATCGACGCTGTTCCCACGCCGCTTGCATTGCACGGCCGAGTAGACGGTCTCGCCCTTTGGGATCCCGTACACGTCGACCCCGTTTTGAGGTTGCCCGGATCGCCCATTTGCCTGGGTGTTGGCGTTCGCCCAGATCTCGGCCCAGAGGTCACGACATAGCCGTTCGAACTTCTGCCAGTCTGTCGGAGGCGGGAGGTTGTGCCCGTCAAAACCTGTCATCTCGGACTCAATTTTCCTGATGGTATGACGATGGGACTGAACCCGGATTTTGATCCATGTGAGCAATCTCGGAGCCGAGCGCTCCCAAAAACCTCCCGACGCCGACCTGGATCTCAGCCCAGGGCCACCAGGGCCGCGTCCTCCGAGAGGGACAGGTCGTCCACCAGATCGATCCCGGAGCGGGAGAAGCGCCTGGCCACGGCCGAGAGGCGGGCGTCGCCTCCTCGCTCGGCTGTGGCGGCCTCGCGGACGAGCAGGGCGAGCTCGGTGGCCCGGCCCAGGGTGAGGGCGAAGCGGCGGGCCCCGGCCTCCAGCGCCCTGGGCCCCTGAGAGAGCCTGGAGGCGGCCCAGCGCTCGGCGTGATCGAAGGCGCGCCGCGCCACCCTGGCCGCCTCGGCGCAGGAGGCCGGAGCATCCTCCGTGGCCCGAGCGATCTCGTCGCGAAGAGGCTCGAGGGTGGTCTCCCTGGCCAGGGCCCGTAGCACGTCGAGCGAGAGGACGTTGGTCGTCCCCTCCCAGATGGGCAGAACCTGGGCGTCCCTGAGGATGCGAGGAAAGCCTGTATCTTCCACGTACCCCGCGCCCCCGAAGGCCTCGAGGGCCTCGCTCGCCACGGCCACGGCCTGCTTGGCGGTGGTGAGCTTGACGATGGGGGTGAGCAGGCGGAGGAGCGAGGCCTCGCGGGGGGTGGCGACTCCCGCCTCCTCCCGGCCAAGCAGCTCGACCACGCGAAAGGCCAGGCAGAAGGCGGCGTCGGCCTCGGCGGCCAGATCCGCCAGGGTCTCCAGGTGAAGGGGCTTGTCGGAGAGAGGAGCGCCGAAGGCCACCCTCCTCCTCGCATAGTCCCGGGCCAGCGACACGGCATGGCGCATGCCCGACACGGCGCAGACCGCGTTCCAGGTGCGGGTGATCCCCAGCATGGGGGTGATGTTCTTGATGCCGTCCCTGAGCCCCGCCACGGGCACCGCCAGGGCCCCCTCCAGATCGAGCTCGGCGGTGGGCACGCTCCGGGTCCCCAGCTTGTCCTTGAGACGGTGGATGCGTATCCCGTTGAGCGCCCCGGCCTCGTCCCGGGTCTCCACGTAGAAGAGCGCGAGCCCGCTCCCTCCCGGAGGGTTACCCTCGGGGCGAGCCAGGGTGAGGGCCATCTGCGAGGTGGTCGCCGATGTAAACCACTTGGTGCCGTGGAGCCTGTACCGGCCTCCCTCCTCCCTCGCCACGGTCTGCGAGATGGCCACGTCCGAGCCCCCCGTGCGCTCGGTCATCCACTGGCCGCTGGTCCACGCCAGCTCCGGATCCCGGCTGGTGAGGCGGGGCACGGCCCGCTCGATCAAGGCCTTGTTGCCCGAGGCGAGCAGGGTCCTGGCCGCCCCGTCGGTCATCGCCAGAGGGCAGGAGTAGACCGACCACGAGGGCTCCACCAGGTACACCATGAAGAACTGGTGAACGCGGGCGTGCTCCCCGAGCTTGCGCTCGTAGGCCGAGGCCACCAGGCCCTTCTCGGCCGCCACCCTGGCCGCGCGCTTCCAGAGCGCCGACACCTCGATCCGATCGACCCGGTGCCCCCAGGCGTCCCACTGGACCAGGCGCGGCTCGTCCAGGCGCTCCTCCTGCTGCTGGCGAGCCAGATCCAGGGAGAGGGCTCCCAGCTCCGCCAGCTCGGGCTCGATGGAGGCCAGAGCGTCGACGGGAAGGTGCCGGGAGAGCCAGCCCCGTAGGAGCGCGTCGTCGTAGGGGTTTCCGAGCCGGGGAGGCGACTGGTGAAAGGCCATGTCGCGAAGGTTAGGGCCAGCGGGATCAGGGGTCGAGCACGAGCGCGCCGAAGGCCTCTGGAACGTGGAAATTTGGGCGAGGCGTCCGGGTGGGGCTCTGCGCCAGATAGAGGCGCTCGCCCTTTCCTTCCATGCGGTAGAGGGCGGCGGGGAGCCTGGCTCCTGCGGAGAGAGAGCGCACCAGCTCGGGAGCCCGGAGGGCCACCTCGATCGTGGCCCTCCGGGCCGCCGGATCGCGGGAGGTGCCTATCTCGGGTTGGCTCGACCACCCTGTGTCCTCTCGCTTCTTCTCCCGATCGACGTCGATATCGAAGAAGTGCCCGAAGGGGCCAATCTCGACTTCGAAATAGCGCTTTCTCCTGGATGGATCCGGGGTGAGGAAGAGCTCCACGCAGTCCTCTTCGTAGAGCCTGGGCCGCTCCACGTCCCTGGGCCTGGACCGATCGGTCAGGAGCCCTGCTCCCTCGAGCTCCCAGAGCACATAGAGCGCGCGTCTGTCCCAGAGGAGGCGCGCCGAGGTGAAGGTGCCGGTGGCCTTCCCGGACCAGTCGGTGTCCCAGCGCACGGGGGTGGCCCGGCTCCACGCCTCCTCGCGCTTGCCGTCCAGGACGAGGGACGAGCCCTCGGGGAGGCGCGCGGCGTGGATCTCCTTTGCAGGTTCCTCGCGGGAAGCGGGGGCCCCTCCGTCGGCCTCGCCCGCGCCGGAGTGGATCTCGAACCCCGCCATGCCCACGAGGTGCGAGGGGCGAGGGCGGGCCAGGAGCGAGGCGCCGTCGCCCTGGATCCTGGGGGATGTCAGGTCGACGCCCAGACGCCTGGCGGCGCTCTCGAGCAGCGGCGAGGTCCGGTGGCCGCCGAGCTCCCTGGCCAGGGCGTCGCTGTCCCAGAGGCCCAGGAACTGCGCCGCCACCCGATCGACCAGGACGACGTTGGTGCCTCCGATCGCGACCTTCTCGGCGCTGGGGTACTGCTTGCCAAAGCCGTCGCCGCCCATGGCAGGAGCGCCCTCGGCGAGCACCGCGTGAGGGGCCTCCACCTCGAGCACGTCCGCGATGCGCTCGGCGAAGGCCTCGAGCGCCTTCACGTAGGCGGCCCTCGCCCCCGGATCGCCCTTCTTCCCCAGCGCCAGGGCCGCGCCGAGCTCCCTGTGCATACGCCACTTCTGGTGGAACGCTGGCGACGCGTCCGAGAGCATCACGGTGCCCTGCGTCCCCTTGATGCCCACCGAGAACACCCCGAAGCGGTGGGCCTTGATCTTGGGCGCGGAGATGAAGAGCCCCCGATCGAGGTGCTCGGCGAGTATCCTGGGAATGAGCAAGGTCGGGACGCGGGTCCCTTCCATGCCCCGCAGGCCCAGGGGCTTTCCCGGGGTATCGCCCTGGACGTCGAAGACCCCGTCGTCATCCATGGCGACCAGGCGCACCTGCTCCTCGCGGGCCATGGCCTCGTAGCCCGACGCCCGGAGCAGCCGCTCCCAGTCGGCGTGCCTGGCGCCCCAGCCCTCGGCGAGGGTGATCCTGTCGTGGCCTCTGGCCTTGAGGCACCTCACGATGCCCCGCACGAACTCGGGATCGGTGATGCGCCCCCTGAGGCCGTCGTCGCCCCCGCTCTTCTGGGGATCTTTGAACCACTCGAAGCCCCCGAGGTTGGGCTTGATCAGCACGGGGGTCCCCGCGGGCCTCCTGGGGACGACGGCCTCGCAGAGCCGCTGGCCCAGATCCCTGGGGCTGCTCCCCTGGAGCAGGGTGACCGCGCTCCTGTCGCTCCGGAGCCTCGCCCGGTTGCGGGCGCGCAGCCCCTCGGCGTCCACCGACCCCTGGGTCACCACCGAGGGCCCCGGGGTCCAGCCAGGCGACGCGCCCGAGGTCACGTCCACGCTCGCCGTCGCCTCCGCCCCCGGAGCGGCCGCCGCCCCGTCGCTCGCCGACGGCCTCGCCAAGCCTCCGTCCGCCTCTCGCTTCTCCCTGGGGCAGGCGCTCACGGCCAGGCCCAGCGCCACCGCCGCGACGGCCCTCGCGACGGCCCACCTGCGCTCGCTCATGCTCCGATCCCCATCCTGGGAGCGGAACGCCCGGGGCGCTCTTTGTGTTCTCGCAGCTGGGCGCTCCTCGCCGCTGAGGTACACTTTCCATCGAGCGCGCGGCGAGACGTCGGGCGATCCCTTCCATGAAAACTCCACCCGGCCGCCTCTGCGCTCTCGCCCTGTGCGGGACGATCCTTCACGAGCGCCTGGCCCTGGCCGACGCGCTCCCCTTGCCTCCGCCACCACCTCCCTCGTCCTCGGGCAAGGGGACCGGCCTTCCTCCTCCTCCGCCTCCCCCCACGAAGGGAGCTTCGACGGGCGCTCCTCCACAGTCTTCGACGGCCGGATCCTCGTCGGCCGGATCCTTGTCAGGGACATCGCGGGCCGGCCGAGCGGCCCCCGGCTCGTCGACGCGCACCACGGGCATGGTGCTGATGATCGCCGGAGGAGGGGTCGCGCTCATCGGGGCAACGGTGCTGCTCGCAGGGAGCGGGTTCAAGCCTCTGGGCGGCCCCAAGGCCTCGAGCTCCGGCGCCACGGTGGCGGGTGGCGTGATGCTGGGCGCGGGCGTCGTGGTGGCGGCGGTCGGGCTCTATTTCTTCCTGTCCGGGACGGGGACCAAGCTCGGGCCAATCGTGGCCACGGGACCCGAGAGCAGGCCGCCGATCTGGGCCGACGCCAGGAGCGAGATCTTCGCTCCTGCCCCAGGGGGCACCTGGACGTTCCCGCTGGGCGCCTCGTTCTGACTCTGCGTGAATTTGGGCCAACCTCTCGCAGCGTGGTAGCGCGGAGGAGCTCCCATGAAGCCCCACCTCCGCGCTGCCGCCCTGGTCCTCCTCGCCCAGCTCACCCGAGCCTCCCTCGCCCTGGCCGAGCCGCAGCCCCTACCAGCCCCCGTTTCTGCTGTGCCAGTCGCCGCTCCTGCAGTCGCCGCTCCTGCAGTCGCCGCTCCTGCAGTCGCCGCTCCTGCTACGCCAGTCCCCTCCCAGGTCGCGCCAGCTCCTGCTTCTGCTGCCCCCGCCCCGGGTTCCGATGCGCCAGCCCCTCTTGTTCCCGTCTTGCCCTCGCCGGGGCAGCTCCCTCCGCCCCTCCCTGCGCAGCTTCCGGCGCCCGTCCCGGAGCCTCCTCGCCCGGCGGCGACCACGAGGCTGCACGTGGAGAGCCCCGGCCCTGGCCGCGTGGAGGCGAGGGGACCGGGTCGTTTGTGGGAGCCTGTCTGCGACCTGCCTTGCGACAGGGATCTCCCGTCGGCGGATATCTACCGGGTGTCCGGGGAGGGCTTCCGTACGTCGCACGAGTTCTCTCTTCATGGCTCCGCGATGTCCGTCCGGGTAGACCCGATCGACCGGGGCAAGCGCACGGTCGGCCTGGTGCTCATGCCGGTGGGGGGCGTCCTGGCCGTGATGGGCGCGGCCCTGGTGGTCTACGGCGTGGATCCCAGCGGTATCGCCTTCAGGAGCAACTCTCGCGCGGCGGACGCGACCGCGGTGACCGCGGGGATCGCCACGCTGGGCGTCGGGGCCACCGCGGCCGTCGTGGGCGCGCTCCTGTTCTTCAAGAACAACAACTCCAGGATCGAGCCCGGGCCACTCCCGGACCCGAGGACGCGCCCTCCGGCCTGGGCCGACTCCAGCCCAAAGACCGAGAGCGTCGCCTCGCCTGGCACCTGGCTCTTCCCTCTGCAAGGAGCGTTCTGAGATGGCTCGATTCAAAGGAGACGCCCCGGTGCGTGCGTGGCGCGCCTGCTTCCTCGGGGCAGGGCTCGCGGTGGCGGCGACCGGCTGCGCGTCGATGGATATCCCCCAGGCCCACCGAGGGCGCATGTTCTCGCGCACCGGGCTCCTCGCGCTCTACACCGGGAGCGACGGATTGAGCGGGCCGGTGCGCGATCCGGGCAGCCATTTCGTGGGCATTTACAACGAGCTTCGCACCGTGGACTGCTCGACGAAGACCGTGACCGAGTCGCTCGACACGCTCACGCGGGACGGGGTCCATTTCGGCTTCGACATCGCGATTCGCTTCTCGGCCGACTGCTCCGACGAGGGGGTCATCAGCCTGCTTACTCGCATGTCGCCGGCCGACGGGCAGAACATCTCCACGGCCCAGATCTTCGCGACGTTCATCCAGCCCGCCGTGGGCGAGGCGGCGCGCGAGCTGGTGGCGCCGCTCAGGGCGAACGAGCTCAACGAGAAGCAGGGCCTGGTCGCGGCCGGGGTAAAGAAGCGCTTCGCCGAGGTCATGACCCAGCGAGAGAAGAAGATCGTCACCGTGTACGAGATCAACGTGACCAACTTCCATTTCCCTCCCTCGCTGGACTCCGCCAACCTCGAGCGGGCCTCGCAGTCGCTCCTCCGGGACAAGGCCATCGCGGAGCGCGAGCGCGTGACCGCGGAGGCCGAGACCATGGCCGTGCGCAAGACCCTCGCCGTCCAGGAGGCCGAGGTCGCGACCGTCAAGATCGAGCGCATCGGTACGGCCCTGGCCAAGAACCCGCTCTACCTGCAATACGATCTCCAGCTCAGGCTCCCCGAGATCTACGACAAGGCCGGACAGCGAGGCAACCTCGTGCTCGCCGCGCCCACCCCGTTCAACATCAACTGGGGAATGACTCCTCCCCAGGCGCCCCCCGCGGCACCCCCACCGGTCAAGGCGCGCTAGAGAGGCGACTACCTCCTCGCCTTCTCCCTGTGAATCGAACCATGTCACAGCCAGAGGAGACGCCGAAGGTCGAGCCGCCCGGGGCAGGCTACCCTGGAGCGATGCTCGGCGCTCTTCCCTCGGGCTCGCACGCGTGGCGGCGGGTGGCGAGCGGCACCCTCGAGGCGCTCGCCTCGGTCGAGGTCGATCGGGCAGGGCGCGTCTGGGTCGGCGGCGCGGCGGGGAGCCTGCTGCGCTCCGAGGACGGGGCGCGCACGTTCGCCCGCGTGGCCACGGCCCCCCGGCAGGGGGTGAGCGGGCTCTGGAGCGACGGGCAGCGGCGGCTGGTGGTCTGCGCCGGCGGGGAGATCGCCGCGTCGGACGACGACGGAGCGACCTGGGCGCCGACCTCGTGCCGGGGCAAGTACAACGACAACCTGCGAGAGCGCGGTGGCGTCCTGATGGCCACCAACATCCGCTCTCGCGTGCTCACCTCGACCGACGGCGGAGTGCGCTGGAAGTCGCTCGACACCGGCTGGAGGCGCTACCTCTACAGCGTCGCCGGCAACGGCGCCGGGACGCTCTGCGCCGGCAGCGACGAGGCGGTGGTCCTGTCGCGCGACGGGGGCGCGAGCTGGCGAGTCGTCCGGCTCAGGCACCGGCAGTACATGAGAGGGGCGCACGCGCTGCCGTCGGGCGAGGTCGTCCTGGTGGGCGACGAGGGCAAGGTCCACCTTGGCGACGCCTCGGGGAGGTTCACTGCAGCCCACCTCGAGAAGCGCCTCTGCCTCTACTCGGTATGGGGAGCAGGCAATACGCTCTTTGCCGTCGGCCACCAGGATTACGCCCTTGCCATCCGGCATAGCGGCGACCGGGGGTTGACATGGCGAGCCGAGCCCGTCGACGACGACGCTGGCGCTCGTCAGCTCCTGGCCGTGAACGGGTTGCCGGACGGGACCGTCGTAGCCGTCGGCGATCGAGGCGGCATCTGGGTGAGGCGCTAACAGCCGTGTCTCGTGCGTGGCCTCATTCCATCGCGAATTCACCATGACGGCGCTGGGTAACATGCTGGAAGGCGAGCACGATCCGATCGGGCGGGATACCTTGCTCCAGCAGATCGTCCACGATGCCATGCTCGGTCCCATCGTGCTGGATCCACACCTTGTCGCCCTTGATATCGACGTGCACGACGGTGCCGTGGACTCGCTTGTGATCGTTCCAACCTGCGTAGACGATCTCGTAATGTCCGCGCGCATCGTCGAAGACCGTCTCCACCTCGATGGCTCCATAGGACGGCTTGAACGCGGCATAAGCCTCGATCACCCGCTTGATGACCGCCGGGTAGTCGCTCAAAGGAACCATCGCCGCACCACTCCTTCCTGAGGATTGAACACCATCATGGCGAGACCGAGCTCGGCGCGCGCCACGTCGCCCAGCTCCGACGTCAGGAGCGAGTCGTAGACGGCCTCCGGAAGCGCGAGCACCAGCGCGCGCCCTGGATCGCTCCGGCGCAGCAGGCCGCGATAGAGCACGTACTGTCCCAGCGCCTGCTCGAGGTCCGCGACCTCCGAGCGGCCGACGAAGCTCTTCACCTCGACCGCGATGCGCTCTTCCTTGCGTTCGGCGGCGAGCAGGCGCTCGGCTCCCAGGTCCACGAACAGGTTGTGACGCCCAACCTGCAGGACCAGGGGATCGGCGGTGATGGTCCAGCCGTCGCGTTCCAGCGCGGTTCGCGCCGTGGCATGGAAAGCATCTCGCTGCGGCATCGCGCACGCAGTGTAGCACTCGTGGCTGCGCGGGAGTCGTTCGCGCGTACCTGCTCGCTGGCCAAGCTCGCAGGCACGCCGGGCAACGGACTGGCGCGCCTCCGTTGCGCTCGTGGCCAAGGCAGGCCAAGCTCGCACCTGCGCGCCTACCGTCCGAGCTCGGGCAGAGCTTGGTCGGCCAGGCTCATGGCTTTGTCTCATACTCTTCAACCCTCGCGAGGAGGACCGAAGTGGCCTTCGACGTTTTCATGATTCGCCCCGTTGCTCTGTTCATCCGTTACGACGAGGAAAACACGTCATCGGTCGAGACCGCGCAGTGCGGCATCCGGACGAGGACTATGCTCGCTCTTCATTGCGCTCACGTGCATGAAAGTGCCCACATCGCGAACCTGCAAGTTCACGAAACCGAGGTTTGCAAGCTCACGGACAAATGTATGTCGATCTAAGCAGCGCGCCGTGGGTTCATAGATATGAAGCCACCCATCGAGCACCAGGGTGCGGTAAGCCTCACGAATGTAGTCCGTGACGTTCGACCCCATAAGCGAAAGGCAGAAAACGGCAACGTTGAGGGTCTCGTCGTCGAGCGGCACGTGCGCCATATCGCAGGCCACCACGTCTGCACTGATCGCGACGTGATCAAAGCTGTGGACGAGGTGACGATCGATGAGCGCGCTTCGAACCTTCGCTCGCCCGCAGCCGAAGTCACCAATGATGAGATCCGTCCGTCGCTGCGCCCAGCGTATGAATTCCTCTTGAGGATCAGTAGGCCAGCTCTGTCGAACCCGCGACAGTTCGGCGTGGTAATGATGCCACTCAGCAGGAGCGCGTTCCAGACGCTCGTGTGTCGCTGCGCTGTCGGCGCGATTCCAGCGGGCGTTCATTCGGGAAAAGTCGCCGAAGCGCGCTAGCCGAAGCTCGGTGGTCTCACCACGCTCTGGCAGTTCGAACGTGATCGGTGGGCGGCTCGCGTCAGCGGCGCCGCCTCCGCTGAGTCGTTCCAACCACGCCATGAGATCCTGGTACGCTCTCTCCGGTGAGCGTAGGTGCCCCTCCGGGACCCTGCCATCGACGGCCGCATCGGCGAGCGACTTCTTGAAGTGAAGTCGCTGCATCTTCGTCTTGCACCACGACCACTCCTGCCCATTCACCTCGGCGCGCGTGAGTGGGAGCACCACCTCGACGGGACGAGTCTGTCCTTGACGGTGAATGCGACCGATGAGTTGCTCGAACTCGGCAGCTGTCCACGGCAACACGTTGATGATGAGACGGTTACAGACATGCTGAAGCCCATCCACCCCGGTTGAGATCGCGCTCGACGCGATAAGTACGTCCACGTGACCATCGAGGAAGCCGACGAGCCCCGACTTCACGTCGCCCGTGAAGAGACCGACACGCCACCCCTTTTGCGAGATCGCCTCCGATAACGTTCGGTCGAGCCGCTCGGTTCCGCCCACATAGTGCGTGTACACCAGCGTCTTCGGTACGATATTATCGAGGATCTTTGCCAGCCGCGCCTTGGTGAGGATCTCTTCGAGCTGTAGGGGGGTCCCGCGTCGTCCGAGTCCTCGAATTTCGTTCACAAGGGACGCACAATCTACTTCGACTTCACGTTGCACATACCCCGTGGTGTGCTCTGGCATCCAGCGAGGTCCCAACGTCGTGAGCTGCTGATAGAGCCTCATACAATTCGCGACACTTGGCTGAGTCCCGATATCGCCATGTTCTTTTCCCGAGATCATTTCAACGAGCGCAACCCCTTCGCGCAGGTTGTTAATCACTGGCGTGGCGGACATGCCGAGCACGTACAGGTCGGGGTTCCTCTCGACCGCGAGCGTGAGCATGGCACCGACCATCTGCCGACGCCGCGAAATGTCGTCCCCGCGTTGCTTGACTGCCTGGATCTCGTCGATCACCACCAGGTCCACCCGGTGCCGCCCTGCGAACTCCCGAACACGATCCTCCGCCCCCGGTTGCTGGAACATCTCGTAGTTCAGCACGAGGTAAAGGTGTTCGTGGATCTCGCCCCAGTCGGGGTCGAACGTTTTGCAGAACACCGTGCTATCAGGAAACACCGCGATGATCGCACGACTCCATCCGTCCACAACGCTGTTAGGACAGCACACGACCGTCAACTTTGCGCCGACCACACGGGTCTTCAGGATCGCTGCATTCGTCTTTCCTGCTCCCGTGCCGGACCAATTGCCCATGCGCCGTTGATTGCGGCTGGCGATGAGCCTCTGCATGAGGTTCGGGCTGGTGGGGGTTCCGTCGATCTTGAAGGCGTACCCGGGTGGGATCGGCAACGTGGAGGCTCTCTCGTACTCGTTGATGAACTCCGTCTTGACGGCCTCCGCGTAACCATCCCCAGCAAACGCGCGAGCCTGTTCTATCGCTGCGCCTTCGTCGCGAAACACCATGTGCCAGAGCTTCGCCTTTGCCGATGCTACCAAGAAAGCGATGGCTTCGGTGTCGTCGGCATGTGCAACGGCTGCATTCAACGCCGTGAGCGCACCGGGCACATTCACCACGGGCAACGAGGCCGACTCATCCTCACCGCTGTCGTCGCCAACAATGTTGTCGATGCCGTCGTCGGCGCGCTGGCCTTCATTGCTCTCTATCGCAGCAGCGGCTTCGCTCAGGAACTCGTCTGCCGTGGACTTCTCTCCGGTGATGAAGTGTTCGAGTTCCTCCTCTGGAAAACGGCCCGTCACAAGTTCCTTGAAGAACACCCTGCGACGTGTCCCGTCCATATCCAGGGCGCCGCTCTGCTGAAAGATCACCCACCGTTCACCAGGAGTGAGCGATGGAAGGTGCGGTGCCAGGGAGGAGACGAAGCTACGGATGTTGTTCAGAGTCCACTGGCTGCCGCAGTCCGGGCACCCGCTCCATTTCTCCCGGTTGCCGACCACAGCGGCCCATTCGTGTCCCGCGCTACAGCGCCACCAGAGCTTTTGCTTGCTGTGAGGCGTGACGTGTTCTGGCGTCAGGTCACCGTTCTTGGTGGGGTGCCACTCGCGCGCGAGATCGGGGCGAAACGCCGCAAGATTGTTCGTCGTCGATGCCTCTCGCCCGGTGCACTTCGGGCATTTTACACCTCTCACGCGTAGACGCACTGCTCCGCACGACTCGTGACCTTCGGCGCACAGCCACCATGCCACCATGTGGCTTCCTGGAAGAACTTCGGCGGCGGCCTTGGTGTTCTTCCTTGGATGCCATTCACGTGCGACTTCAGGATGGAGCACAGCCAAGTTATTCGTCGAGGAGACGCGCCGTCCGGCGCAATGCGGGCATCCTTGCCCCTGGCTCGTTCGCGCGGCGGGCGCCATCTCCCATTCGTGAGCAGGCACCTTCGCGCATCGCCACAGCACCTTCCGGCCCGATCCGGACTGGATCTTATCGGCGGTCAGATCAAAGTCGGGGTGCACCTCGGCTGCGATCGCTGGAAACCTTAAAGCGAGAGAGTTCTCCCGCGCCTCCTTCGACGCGCAGTGCGGACACGAACCGGCGCCCGTCGTTCGAGCCCTCGCGGAAGCGGACCATTCATGCTCGGGAACCGTCGAGCATTTCCACCAGACGACCAATGAGGCACGGGGAGCGATGCGACTCGGCGTGAGGTCACCATTCCTCGTCGGGTGCCACTCCGCTGCGACCTTCGGGAAGCGCTCCGCGAGCGATTTGCCCCGTTCCGAGGAAGCAGTCGAATGTCTCTTCGTTCCGAAGAGGCTCGGCCAACCCTGCCATCCTGCACCTTTGTATGCGCGGTCCGGATGGCTGGGCGCGCGCGGGTCGAGCTGGTCCCGCGAGATGCGCTTCCAGACTGTGTGCGACGTGATCTTCAACGTGTCGCGCACGTACGAGCGGAACTCGTCATAAGCCATCCAGGGCTCTTCGTACCCGAGGAAGTCGGACCAGCCGGTGAACTTGTCACCGTAGACCTGCCTCGGGCTCGTCGGTACCCATTCCGGAAGGGCCCCTTTCTGCGACAGCGCCATCCAGTCCCTGGTGCTCTTGCAGCCGAGATTTCGTGCATATTTTCGGGCTTCCGCGTATGGCGCCCACGTGCTCTTGGGCGGGCGTTGGCGACGCGTGCCGCCGAGAAAATGGGTCCAGCCCTGCCACTCCGACTTGTAAGAGCGCTGCGGATTCGATGGCGCGCGCGGATCGCGCTGCTTGAACGCCACCCACTCTTTGAACGTACGAATGCCACTGCTCTTCGCGTAGGCGCTGCACTCTTCAAACGTGAACAGGCTCGACTTTGTGGGGGTGACCGACGAGGACATCCTGCCCGCATGATAGCCCCTGTGCATGGCATCCGGGGGGATGTGTGCCGTTGACCGGGCGATGCCTCCCCGTGTCGTCAAGATCCCATGGGTGATTGAGCGGCATTGCTGTGGCCCCTCTTCAGGGCGGCGCCATCACACATTCATCAGGGGTGGCGAAACTGCGAGGGTAAGTGGTGGACCTCCTCGACGAGCTGTCGAAATGTCTTGCCGAGCCTGCGTAACGAAGGCCACATCGGGCATGGGCGGGCAAGGGAGATCCGTCCAAGGGGAGGGGCTTTCATGCAGAAGCTGGCCTCCCGCATGACTTCGCGCAGGCCACTCCCTATGGGACAGGTCGGGACGCCCGCGCAGACCTCACCCCGCAACTGTACTGCGCTGTGCCCACTGCACATCGAACACGACGCGCTTCGCGATACCCGACGGGGTACTATCACTGTGGAAGACGTGGCGCGGTAGAGGGGCCCGAGTGGACCTGGCTTGTGGTGAGTCATGGGCCTTTTGGCTCGCTTTGATGGGTGGCGGGCACAGTGAGCCCCCTCTCCCGCGCCACGGCATGAGCTACGGGGGCGTGGGAGAGGGGGAAGAGGTACAAGCGCCTTAATACGACGGGGGTGAGGTCTGCGCGGGGGACGCGTGGGTTGCCGTGCGCGAAGTCATGCGGGAGGCCGATTTAGGCTTGCTCGTGATTAATCCGGCCAACCTCAAGGTTCAGTTGGCGGTGACGTTGCGCAATGGGTCGTACGGCGATCTTCACAACCGCACTCTCGTCGTCCCCGAAATGGTGTCGGATAAACCCGACAAGGATGCTCTGACGGAGCACAGGCGACTTGCGAGTCTGACTCAGAGGTTCGACTAGGGTGCGGCTCGGTCCGAGCGCTGGTCTATCGGGACGCCACGACCCACATGGAAGCTGAGACGTCCGCCATCCTCCCTGTAGCTCACGACGCGGATCCCCCGCGCCATCAGCTCGTCCTCCCGCGGGTCCTTCCCGACGCCGGCAGCAGGCCAGACGATCCACTTCTCCGTGGGACGGTCAAAGCGAATCCCCTCTCCGAGCAGCGCACCGAACAGACGGGCAAACAGTTGAGGGTGCTCGTCCACGAGAATGGAGTATCCCTCCACCTGCTCGACGAGACGCGACAGTAGACGGTCGTCTTTCAGCTCCAGCAGGACGGGCGTCGAACGTCCTCCGTCACGGCGAAGAGCCAGGATGTCGCAGACGATCTTCCCGTCAGCAAGGGGCAGCGATATCTCGTCAGTCACGAACGTCAGCTCGACCGGCTCGTCCGTTTGCTTCGACGCTTCGTTGATCGGTTGGAGCCGTCGGGCGTGCTTGAAGCTCTCTCGGATGAGGAAGCTCTGGAGCCCCTTCTCACCCGTCACGCGCCCTTGCTCGATGTCGCGGCAGTGGGTCGCGAACATGGCGTCGAAGCCAGCGACGAGCGCGCTGAGGTTCCGCAGGCCGCTCTTGCCCCTCTGGGGTCGTTCCGGGAGGAGCCCCACCATGGCGATCCCCGACGAACCGGGCCGGAAGTGAACGCGCTCGCCATGGAGGTCAAGGAGGGGCTGAAGAGACGAACGCAGCTGGGAGGCCCACTCGATCGTAGCCAGCAGTCGGCGCTTCTGCTCGACCTTCACGTCCACCCTGGCATGGTAGACCATCGAACCGATGCACGCTGGAGAAGCGAACGTTGGGTGCCGGGCGGCCCGGGCGCTATGCTTCGACGGTGTCACACAAGCGCTCTTCGCTGCTCCGCGCTCTCGTGAGGGGTCTGCCGCTGGGCCTCGCTCTCGTCCTGGGCTCGGGCGCCGCGTCCGGCCAGGATTTCGATCCAAGAGGGAGAGGCAAGAAGCCGAAGCCGCCCACCACCCAGCCAGGAGGCCAGCCAGGAGGGAAGAAGCCAGGCACGACCCCGGTCCCCGGTCCAGGCGGGCCCAGGCCAGGGACGGCGCCTGTCCCAGGGACCGCCCCGGTAAAGCCGCCCGCCGAGGGCGCCTCCAACGCCGTGCTCATCGAGCGCTATACGCGCGTCGTCCTCTCGCAGCCTGGCTCGCCCTTCCCGCTCCAGCGCCTGGCCCAGCTCTATCGCGATCGCGACGGCAACCTGACCGGCCTCGTCAAGGACTTCGAGGCCAGGGCCGCCCAGGCCGGGGCCGAGCAGTACGCGTCGGTGGTCACCCTCGCGGGCATCTGCAAGATCGACGGGCGAGGCGACGACGCGGTCAAGACCTACGAGAGGGCCATCGCCCTCAAGGCCTCGGATCCGTCGGCCCTCCTGGCCCTCGCCAGGCTCCTCCAGGATCGCGGCGAGATCGCCCCCGCGCGCGCGCGCTACGAGCAGGCCCTGCCGCTCCAGACCCTGCCCGCCGACAGGGAGCAGACCCTGCGGACCCTCATGGGCCTCGCCCTCGACGCCAAGGACTTCGCCGGCGCAAAGACCATCCATGGGCAGCTCGTCAAGATGCAGGGAACCAGCCTCTTCGTCAGGGGAGAGCTCGGTCGCGAGTACTTCGCGCGAGGCGAGTTCGAGAAGGCCGAGGCCGAGTTCAAGGATCTGGTCAGCGCCGCGGCGGGCGACAACCGCGCCCTCGCCCCCGCCCTCAAGGATCTGGGCCGGGCCCAGGCCAAGGCCCACAAGAACAAGGAGGCCCTCGCCACCCTCAAGAAGGGCCTCGCCGCCGCGGGGACCGAGGCCGCCGTCCGCGCCGAGATCTACGAGACCATCACCGAGCTCTATCGCGCCGATCAGCAGCTCCCTGTCCTGATCAAGCAGCTCGAGGACGAGCACCCCACCGACTTTGCCAGGCTCTCCTTGCTTGGCTCCCTCTACGAGGAGACAGGGGACTCGGCCAGGGCCCTGGAGACCTACAAGAAGGCCCTGGCGGTCAACCCGAAGCACATCGACATCCGGCTCAAGGTCATCCGGGTCCTCAACTCCCAGGGCGAACTGGACAAGGCCATCGCCGAGTACGAGGGGCTGATAAGGGCGGCCCCCAACAACCCGGTCTTCGTCTTCGAGCAGTGCGACGCGCTCATGCAGCGCGGCGATCGGGTGAGGGCCATGAGGCTGCTCACCGAGCTCGAGGCCAGGGGGGGGAGCGACGAGGAGGTGCTCAGCCGCCTCGCCGACTTCTACGGGCGTATCGGGGAGAGCGAGCGCTCCCTCAGGGTCCTCACCAGGCTCGCCCAGGTCAGCACCGGCGATCCTGGACATCTGGTCGATCTGGGCGATCGCTACTACCAGGACGGCAACCGCGCTCTCGCCATCCAGACCTGGAAGAGGATCCTCACCACCATCCAGCCCCGCGCCAAGGCCCTCGCCGCGCTGGGAGATGTCTACCTCGAACACGACATGACCCCCGACGCGCTCGCCGCCTTCAAGGAGGCCGTGCAGCTCGATCCCCAGACCCCGGCCTACAAGAAGCAGCTCGCCGGCGCCCACGAGCGGGCGCATCAGTACAAGGAGGCGCGCGCCCTCTGGCAGGATCTGGCCGCCAAGGCAAAAACGACCAGCGACAAGCTCCTGGCCCGGGAGGCGAGGGGGGCCATCGTCAAGCTATGGACCCTCGAGAGGCAGCTCGACGCCCAGATAGGGCCGCTCACCGCGCAGTTCTCCGCCAGCCCCCCGGACATCGAGGCCGGCCGCACCCTGGCCGAGGTCCAGCTCCACCAGCGCAAGCTGCCCGAGGCCGAGGCCACCCTCCGCCGGGTCCTGGTCGCGGCGCCGGGCGACACCGACAGCTACCTCGCCCTGGAGCGCGTCCTCATCCAGCAGAACAAGGTCGCCGAGGCCATCGCCCTGCTCGAGAGGCTGGTCGCCGTGGAGCCCAAGCGCGCTCGCGAGCTCTACCAGCGTATGGCCCAGTACGCCCTGCAGACCTACAAGGACGACGACGCCATCAAGTACGCGGCCCGCGCCGTGGAGCTCAACCCGGAGGACGCCGAGGGCCACCGCCGGCTTGGCGACATGTACCGCTCCCGCCAGGACACCGACCACGCCGTGGTCGAGTACCGGGCGGCCATCCTCAAGAACGATCGCCTGTTCATCGTCTATTTCTCGCTGGCCGATCTGCTCCTCTCCAAGGGCCAGTCCGAGGAGGCCGACCGGCTCTTCCGGCGGGTGGTGCGGGGAGCACCCGACGAGGAGCTGGTCGCCAGGGCGGCCAGGCTCTCCATGCAGATCAACCTCGGACGGGGCACCCTGGAGTCGCTCGAGCAGGATCTCCTGCCCATCGCCATCGGTAACCCCCAGCGGACCATCTACAGGAAGCTCCTCGTCGAGATCTACGGCAACCTCACCTTCGGCCTGGTGCAGCGGGTGCGGCACGGGAGCGGCAAGGACGCCGAGGAGGCGAGGGCGGCGCTCGCCCGGATCGGCTCGCGGGCCGTCAAGCCCCTGCTCGACGCGCTCGTCGATCCGGACGCGGGGCAGCAGCGCATCGCGATCGACGTGCTCGCCTACGTACAGAACAAGAACGCGGGCCTCCCCCTGCTCTCGTTCGCCGCCGGGAATGCCGAGCTCTCCCTGCGCTCCCGCGCCATGATCGCCTCCGGGGCGCTGCGCGATCCTGCGCTGCTGCCCCGCTACGAGGCCATCGTCTTCCCGAAGGGAGAAGGAGGCAGCGACGGCATCGCCTCCGACGCAATCGCGGTCGCGGCCTCCTGGTCCATCGCCAAGTCGGGCGACAAGCGCGCCCTGCCCATCCTGCGGAGGCTGCTCAGGACCGGAACCCCCGAGATGCGCGCCTTCGCCGCCCTGGGCCTCGCGGCGCAGAAGGATCGCTCCAGCGTGCCCCTTCTGGCAGAGGCGGCGCGAGCTCTCGACGGGGGGATGGCGGCGCGCGCCGCGTCGGCCTACGCCCTCGGCGAGCTCGGGGCCGCCGAGGAGGCCGGGCCTCTCCTGGCGATGGCCGGCGGAGCCGACATCCTCGCCCGCGAGACCGCCCTGGTCGCCCTGGCCAGGCTCACCTTGATCAAGAGCGAGCTGCGAGGCTCGGCCTCCTCGGCGATGGCCGACGCCATCTTCGCGGCCAACGACGACTCGGCCAGGGCCCGCCCCGCGGCCCTGGCGCTCCAGCGCGCCGGCACCTACGCGCTGGTGCTCGCTGCCACCAAGGGCGCGGCCGATCCCAGGCGCGAGCCGCTGCCCGTGCCCGATGACGGGCTCGACGCCGAGAAGGCCCTGGAGCAGCTGGTCTCGATGCCCACCTCCGAAAAGGATCGCGCCGAGGCGCTGGTCGCTTTCCACGAGCCTCTCCGGCGCGCCGCGCTCGCCGCCCTCCAGACCTCCGGAGAGCGGGCCCGCACGGTCCTCGACGCCATGGGGCGCGAGGAGGGCACCTTCGAGCCCTTCGTCCGGTCGGGCGACAAGCCAGAGACCCGGGCCGCACGCGAGAAGGCCAGGGAGATCGCCAGGGCGCTCGAGCCCAGCGTCGTGGCCCTCGCCAACCACCCCGAGGTTCCCCTTCGAGTCCGCGCCATCGGCCTGCTGGCTCGCTCTTCTTCGGAGGGCGCCAGGGCCTCCATGGTGACGGCCCTCGGCGACCACGACGCCGCCGTGCAGCGTGTGGCGCTGGACGCGGTCGGGGCCCACGCCGACCCCAAGGCGACCGCCGCGGTGGCCCGCGTCCTGAAGACCCACTCCCAATGGGCCATGCGCACTCTGGCGGCCCAGGCCCTGGGCAGGCTCGGGCGCGCGGGGAGCGCGGCGGAGGCAGCAGCGCCGCTGCGCGAAGCCGCCAGGAGCGAGCCCTACGCGCTCGTGCGCGAGGCCAGCCTCGTGGCCCTGGTGTCGTTCGACCCCGCCTCGGGGCGAGCCCTCGCCCAGGAGATGGCCACGGGCGACGCCGAGCCCCGGGTCAGGGAGACGGCAGCCAGGCTCGCACGATCGGCGGCGGGCGAGCCTGCCCCTCGGTGAAGATGCCACTCGTGGGGCCAGTTCTGGGGATCGAGACCTCGTGCGACGAGACCGCCGCCGCCGTGGTCCTGTCCGACGGCCGCGTCCTGTCCGACGTCGTCCACAGTCAGATCGCCCTCCACGCGCCCTACGGCGGTGTGATACCCGAGCTCGCCTCCCGCGATCACCTTCGGAATCTGCCACTCGTCGTCGCCAAGGCCCTCGAGCGCGCCGAGCTCACCATCGACGCCGTCGACGCCGTGGCTGTGACCCACCGCCCGGGCCTGGTGGGCGCGCTCCTCGTCGGTGTCCAGCTCGCCAAGGGCCTGGCGTGGGCCTCGGGGAAGCCTCTGGTGGGCGTCGATCACCTGATCGGCCACCTGTTTGCCATCCACCTCCAGCGGGGCCCGGACCCCGGGGAGCGCCCCGAGATCCCCTTCGTGGCCCTCCTCGTCTCTGGCGGCCACACGGCCATCTACCGGGTCGATGGTCCGCTGCCTTCGCAGATCCACGAGCTGGGCGGCACCCGCGACGACGCCGCGGGCGAGGCCTTCGACAAGGTCGCCAAGCTCCTCGGCCTGGGTTACCCGGGCGGGCCGGCCGTGGACCGCCTCGCCTCGGCGGGGGACGCGTCCAGGCACCCCTTCACCCTGCCCATGGCGCGCTCCAGGAATTTCGAGTTCAGCTTCTCCGGCATCAAGACCCAGGTCGCCCAGCACGTGGCCGAGCACGGCGCCCCCGCCGAGCCCCAGGCTCTCGCCGACCTCTGCGCCTCGTTCCAGTCGGCGGTCACCTCGGTGCTGGCAAGGAAACTGGTCGCCGCGGCGGAGCAGGAGGGCGTCCGCGACGTGGTCCTGGGCGGGGGGGTCGCGGCCAACCGCGAGCTCAGGGCGCGGGTCTCCCAGCTCTCGCAGGCGCGCGGCCTCCGGGCTCACCTGCCCGAGCTGGCCAGCTGCACCGACAACGCCGCGATGATCGCCTACGCGGGGGCGCTCGCTCACGGCGCCGGCGCCCGCGACGGCTGGGATCTGCTCGCGACCAGCGTCACCTCTCTCGCCAGGGTGACCCGCAAGGGCCGAGGCTCCCGCTGAGATTTACAGGGAGGAGGCGAGGAGGCGAGGAGGCGAGGAGGCAAGCCTCTCAGGTCTCCGCAGGGGGCGGGAGAGCTCGGTACTTGGCGGTGACGCGGGCCAGGTGACCGAGGGCGAGGGCCATCACGCCGATGTCGTCGAGCCAGCCGAGCACGGGGAGGAAGGCCTCGGGGACGACGTCAAAGGGCATGACCACGTAGAAGAGGGCGAGGAACACCAGGCCCTTCCCGAAGAAAGAGGCGTCCTTGTCGCGAAAGTAACGGACCACGGCGGCGAAGCGGCCTACCTGCCCGGCGCGAGAGAGCTTCAAGACGGACCTCCGTTGGGGTGAGCGAGGCGCCCACCCCGTCGAAGGTAAGTAGCTCGTGACGCGACGCAAGGCGCCATGTCCCTCCCAGGTTCGAGGAGTCGGCGGCTCGAACGCCCAGTCGACCCGCGCAAGGCTTGAAGGCGCTCAGTGCTTGCCGTGGCCCTTGCTGCCAGACTTGGCGTGCTTTCCTGGCTTCTTCTCGGGCTTGGCGCCGCCCTTGGCCTGGTGCTGCGGAGCGAGCACCATCTCGAGCGTGTCGCCCTTGGCGCGCACCACGTAGTTGGGAACTCCATCCTTGAAGGCGACCGTGACCTCGGCCCCGTTGGGATCGTTGGCCACGCGGATGGAAGCGATCCTCGAGTCTCGCTGGGCGAGGGGGGACGCGGCCTCGAGCGAGCGGCGGTGCGGGATCACCACGGTGAAGCCGGTCGGCTGGCCCGCGCCCTGAAGCTTCTCGATGGGGCCGTCCATCTTGAGTTTCAGCACGTTGCCGTGAGCGACGGTCCCGTTGGAGAAAGGCTTGGGCTTGCCCTTCTTGCCGCCCTGCCCGGGCGGGGTGGCCTCGCTGTCGTCGACGACGGGGGTCGGGCTGGCGCCGGCGCCAGTGCCCCCAGCGACCCCCATGGGCGACGCGGGAGACCCGGCCCCTGGACCGCCCGCGCTTGTGGCCTGAGCGCCGGCCATGCCGGGGTTTACCTGGGCAGGGAGCGTGGACGCCGCCGGCGCCGCGGGGGGCGGGGCCGCGGCGACCGCGGTCTCCGCGATCGGCGCGCTGACCAGCGGCGCGGGCGTGGGCTTGCGCATCGCGAAGAGCCCCAGGATCAGCGCTACACCGACGGCGCCTCCGATGGCGAGCTTGCGCTTGTCGACCTTCCTTGGCTCGGCCACCTCGTCGGCCTCGAGCGCTTCGGGCTCGTCGCGGACCACCTTCCGACCTGCAGCGTGGAGAGCCCCCCCGGGGGGAGGCGCGGTCATGCGGCGCGCCGGGGTCTCCTCACCTTCGGCGGCCTTCGCTGGCTTCTTTCCGGCCAGGAGCGAGGCCGTGGTCTTGGTCCTCGCCCAGAGCTGCGCCATCGCGGGTCCGATCTTCTTCACGCCACCGACGACGCTCGCGGCGAGAGCGCTGCCCTTGCCTCCGACGGCGCGGCCGCCCTCGTCTTCCTCGTCCTCGCCAGCCTCCTGGCGCGGCCTGGGCGCCACGGCCGCCGCCGCGCCCGCCGCGTCGTCGTACTTCATGGTGACTATCAGCTGCGGCACGCGGGCCTCGCTGGTCTCGATGTCGACGCGATCGACGTGAGCCGGGCGCTTGTCGCCGGTCTCCGCGTCCTCGAGCTCGATCTCCTTGCCGATCTGGAGGAAGCCCAGCTCGCTGTAGGCGGTAACCTTGGCGAGCGACGCATCGCGGACCCGGGCCTTCATGGGAGAGCCGAGGCCCTCGATGTGAAGACGGACCCGGCCCGAGGGCACCTTTGGCGCTCCCTGGGGGGCCGCCTGTTCCCGACCGGGTCGAGCGAGCAGGCTCTGGAGCGCCGTGAGGCTCTGCCCGTCGACGTTGGTGAATTTCAGGCCGAACTCGCCGCCTTCGGGCCGCTCGCTCCTCCACACGACCTCGCCCGACGCGAGAATGCAGAGGCCGTCCTCCGTGTCGAACTGGCAGGTGAGCGGCTGCCCGATCTCGGGCAAATAGCCGGTCCGCAGAGAGATCCCGGCACTAGAGACGTTCGTTGCCTGCGCTTCGAACGACGGGCCTTGTGCTCCGCCGACCTCGACCATCGCGTCGAGCGGAATGCGCGTCGATCCGGGCGCGCGTCGATCGATCTGAGAGCTCATTGCTATCCTCCAAGGGCGCTGCTCCGCACGGGATGTGTGCGTGTCGGCAGCTCCCATCCCGGATAAAGGCAATGGCCTGGATTGGCCAAATTTGTGCGCACTCGAGCGGGCGCGAGCGCCGTGGGCAGCCAGGCCTCCTCACCCTCAAGGGCAAGCGCAGCGCCCCACCCTGGCCTCGCTCGAGGCCAGGGTCGCGACCGCGTTCACGCAGCGAATATCCTCGGTTCCGGTGAGCTCGCAGAGGGCCCCCACGGCGCGCCGCATGGACGCGAGGGCCCGGCACGGCGTCGAGCACCCCGAGCTGTCCACGGACGCGGGCGAGGCCGGCTCCCGCGCGGGCTCGCTCGCGGGAGGTGGGGGTGGTGCGGGAGAGACGGGAGGCTTGGAGGTCGGCGGAGCCTCCGGCCGGCCTACCTGGGGGGGCGAGGACGTGGTCGCCTCGATGTCGGCCTTGGCGCGGGCGATCTCCGCCTCGGCCTCCTCGACGCTGCGGGGTGACGTGACCGAGGGCAAGGCAGGGCTCTTCGCGGCGGCGCAGGCCGAGAGAGCCAGGAGAGCGACGAGGCCCGGGGCGAGATGGAGCTTCACGGGCTGAGTCTTCCCCCCTCGCTCCCCGCTGGCAACAGCGCTTTCAATCCGCGATCCCGGCCAGAGCCGCGGCCAGCCCCCAGCGCACCCCCCGATCGGACACCCTCGTCCCGTCGGCGCCCAAGGCGTCCAGGACGGAGAGGACCACGATCCCTCCAGCCACGATGACGTCGGCTCGCCCCGGATCGAGCCCGGGCACCCCGCGGCGCCGGGCCAGGGGCATCGAGGCGAGCCGGTCGACCAGAGCGCTCAGCTCCCCGCGCGCGAGGGAGCTCCCGTGCACCCGCGCTCCGTCGTAGGGGACAATGCCGCGGGCCATGGCGGCGAGCGTCGTCACGGTCCCGGCGATGCCGACGGGCACGCCGCCTCGAGCGAGGTCGGCCCTCTCCAGCGCGACCGGGGCGAGGATCCGAGCGGCCTCCTCGCGGGCCGCGGCGAGCTCGAGATCCGCCGGAGGGTCCCCCTTCAGGTGACGCTCGGTGAGCCGCACGCTCCCCACGTCGAAGCTCCTGGCGTAGGTCGGGGCGCGGCCGGAAACCCCCACCACCACCTCGGTGCTCCCTCCGCCGATGTCGTAGACGGTGACCGGACCACCGCAGGCCGGCAGGCCGGACAACGCTCCCCTGAACGTCGCCAGGGCCTCCTCGGCCCCAGAGAGCACCCGCGCCGGCACGCCAAAGCGCCCTCGCGCATGCTCGACGATCACCTCTCCGCCCTCCGCGTCCCGCATGGCGCTCGTGCCCACCACGTCCACCAGGGACACCCCCAGGCCAGAGACGACGGCCGCGTAGTCGTCCAGGCAGGCCTTGGTGCGCGCGACAGCCGTCTCCTTGAAGCGACGCGTCGCGTCAACGCCCTCCCCCAGCCGGGTGATGGTGGCCCGCTCCTCCAGAGCCACGAGCTCCCCATCGTGGCGGCGCTCGGCGACGAGGAGCAGGACCGTGTTCGTTCCTATGTCGATGGTGGCGACGCGCATTCTCCCTTTTCGCACCGTTCTCGCCGTGATCAAAACACATCGGCCCTCGCGGGACTCCGCGAGGGCCGATCTTCTCACCGGTGCTCCAGGCGACCCGCAGGGCTGCCAAGCACCTCGGAAGGGCTGGAGAGTCAGCGGATCGCGTTGAGGTTGAGCATCTCCTCGACGTTGGGCTGGACGACCAGCTCGACCCGGCGGTTCTTCTGCATCTGGTCCTTGCTCTGCTGGGTGACCGTACCCTCCTGGGGGTCCGTGTCCCCGTAGCCCGCCGCGGCCCAGCGGGTCCTGTCGAGCCCGCCCCCCTTGTCCGTGGGCTTCTTGCCCTGCTGGGGCGCGATGAGGAAGAGGAGGACCTGCCTGGAGCGAGCCAGGGAGAGCCCCCAGTTGTCGTGGAAGGGACCACCACCGTACGGGGCGTTGTCGGTGTGACCGGCAACGACGAAGTAGCGGCTCGCCAGCTCCTTGTCGCTGCGGATGATCTCCGCGACCTGGCCCAGAGCGTCCTTGCCTTGCGGCTTCAGGTCGTCCTTGCCTGATTCGAACAGGATGTCACCCGGGAGCTGGATGACCATGCGGTTGTTCCGCACGACGACCTTGAGGCCGATCGAGTTGAGTTTGTCGAGCTTGGAGCGGAGCTCCCTGAACCTGGCTTCGATGACGGCCAGGCGTTCGGCGCGCTCCTTGTAGTCCTTGAGCGCCTTCTTGAGGTTTTCGGTCTCCTCCTTGGTGCGACCGAAGTCCTTCAGCTGCTCCTTCAGCGCATCCATCTCGGACTTGGTCTGGTTGAAGCGCGTCTGGTCGGCGGCCATCTGCTCCTTGGCCGCCCGGAGATCGGCCGCCAGCTTGTCGATCTCGCGCTGCTTCTCGGCCATCTCCTCGTCGCTGTGACCGCAGCCCACCGCCATCATCGCGGCAAGCCCCGCGGCCAGAAACCACTTCGAACGAATCGCGAACACGGCACCCTCCTTGGCGGCGCTTGGGAACGCGCCCGCGCTCTCGACGGTACGTAAGGTCACTCCACGTCGTCAAGGAGCTCCAGCATCCCAGGAACCTGAGCTTCCTCGAATTTTTCTATTAACCATGTTTGTAAAAAAACATTGGCTTCCAGAAATTTAGCGGTAACGAAAAGGCCTTGTAATGCCGCAGGGACAGCTTTTTTTTACCGTAAAAACAACAACTTATGCGAGTCATGCGCCCGGAGTGCCTGTCATGGATGAGCTCATGTTGGGCTTAGCCAGAGGTCAAGTTTTTAAACTTTGACAACTGACGTAGGTGACCATATAACCAGTGACGTAGCTGACCATATAGGTCACGTACATCCTCAGCAGGAGGGAATCGGTATGGCTGCGAAGAAAAAGGCCGCTGTCAAGAAGACCGCGGCAGCAAAGAAGACCACGACCAAAACCGCCAAGAAGGCCGCCCCCAAGACGGTGAAGAAGCCGGCCAAGAAAGCCGCTGCCAAGAAGCCCGCCGCCAAGAAGCCGGCAAAAAAGGCGACGGCCAAGAAGCCCGCGAAAAAGGCTGCTCCCAAGGCTGCTCCCAAGGCTGCCAAGACGGGCGGGACCCGGAAGCCCGCCGCCAAGAAGCCCGCGGCGCGCGGGAAGGCCCCGAAGGCCGCCGCCCCCGTCACCACGGCGGGTTCGGCTCCCGTGTCGGCGCGCCTCGACGACGGCGAGGAATAGAGCTGGCCGATCCTGTCTGCCGCGGCATCGGGCGCTCGCCCCCCGCGGAGGGGAGGCTCGCTCGGAACGAAGGGCGCATCCGCGAGGATGGCGCCCTTCGCGCCTTTTGTGGGACAGGTAAGCCAGGCTCCGAGCAGAATCGAGAGATTAGCCCCCTTTCCTCTCGCTCCGGCTCATGCCTTGTCTCGCTTGGCGAGGAGGGTGTCGAGCCGGCCCACGCGAGGCCCCAGCATCCGCGCCATCACGCTCTCCGTGCTCCTTCCGGTGCGCTGGCTGAGGAGGGTGATATCGAGGGCGATCTGGCTGGTGGCGAGCTCGGCGATGGCGGGCGTCTCGCTCACCACCGCGTTGTCGCTCGGGAGCTTCTCCGTCGCGCCCACCAGGCTCCGCCCGTCGTCGGCCACGACCACGAGCCGGTGCTTCCAGAACTCCTCGAGGGACGCCTCGGAGAGGCCGTAGGAGAACACCTCGCCCGGGAGAGGCGGCAGCGCCGCGTGCGAGAAGATCACCATGTAGACCTTGCGCTTGAGGGCTCGACGGAGCTCCGAGGAGAGCAGCTCGATCTCGCGGGGCCAGCCGCTGAGCACAAGGCGCTCCTCCGAGCCCCGGATGAGGCGCTCGGCCTCCTCCATCACCCTCGAGTAGCCGCGGACGCTGAAGGCGTCGGGCGCCTGGGGAGCGGTGTCAAGCGTCGCGATGGCGCCCTCGAGCTGCTCGACCGAAGCCTCGAAGCGCCTGCGGAGCAGGTGCATCACGTCCTCCGCGGGGCTCGGGGCGAAGCGCTCGGGCGTGCCGGCGATGGACCGAGCGGCGCCCGCCTTGACGAGCCGGCGGAGCACCCCGTACACCGCCGAGCGGGGGATCTGCGCGCGAACCCCGACCTCGTAACCGGTGGCGGGGCTCTCCTGGAGGAGCGCTGCGTAGGCGCGCGACTCGTTCAAGCTGAAGCCGAGCGAGACGAGCGCAGGAACAACGTCAGGATCCGACATCCCTCTATTTCCCACGAGAGAGCGGGCAGGAGCGAGCATTTCCGTGACGCAGCTCGGGGGCGCGAGGCGCGCCCCCTCGATCGACCGCCCGAGGTTCAGCCGGGAGGCTTGCGCAGCGCCAGAAGGCGGGCCCGTATCCTGGACTCCTCGCCCCGCTCGGTCGGCTCGTAGAGCACCTCGCCGACCACAGCCTCGGGCAGGTAGGTCTCCCCGGGGACCACGCCCCCGGGGTGATCGTGGGCGTACGGGTAGCCCTGACCGTAGCCCTCGGCCTTCGTGTGCCCCGTCACGGCGTTACGGAGCTTCTTCGGGACCGGGAGCGAGCCGTGCGCCTCGATGAGCGCCCTCGCCCTCGCGAACGCGATCCCCACGGCGTTCGACGTGGGCGCGGAGGCCAGATAGAGCGCCGCGTGGGCGAGGGGGTAGAGGCCCTCCGGCATACCCACCCGGCGAAACGCGGCGTCCGCGCCCGTGGCAACCAGGAGAGCTCGAGGGTCGGCGTTCCCGACGTCCTCGCTGGCGAAGATGATCATGCGCCTGAGGAGGAAGAGCGGGTCGTCGCCGGCCTCGAGCAGACGCATGAGCCAATAGACGGCCGCGTCCGGGTCCGAGCCTCGCATCGACTTGATGAAGGCGCTCGAGACGTTGTAGTGCTCCTCGCCCGTCTTGTCGTGCAGCAGCGGAGCCCTGGCGTCGTGCGCCTCGAGATCGGCCTGCTCGAGGGAGGACTTCCCCCGGACCAGCACGTCGTCGGCGAGCGCCTCGAGGAGGGTGAGGGCCCGTCGCCCGTCGCCGCGGGCCGAGCGGGCGACGGCGCCGAGCACGGCCTCGTCGGCCGAGAGGGCCAGCTTGCCCAGGCCCCTGTCGGGATCGGCGAGGGCGCGGCGGAGGAGGGCGACGATGTCCTCGGGAGGCAGCGGCTCGAGGTGCAGCACCTTGCAGCGAGAGAGGAGCGCCGCGTTGACCGAAAATGAGGGATTTTCGGTGGTCGCGCCGATCAGGGTGATCGTGCCCGCCTCCACGTGAGGAAGGAAGGCGTCCTGCTGGGCCTT